>VYLQ01000005.1_pt1 | contig 260945 bp, 260 predicted proteins | sample 5115351 | NCBI WGS metagenome assembly VYLQ01 (sample SAMN12291776, study PRJNA351875) | freshwater metagenome | isolation source: freshwater lake | place: USA: Michigan, Lansing Lake | collected 2013-08-14 | reverse complement strand
ATTGTCCGTGCTGCCAGTACCCGATGCCAGGCTGTAAGTGAATGTATTGCCATTGTCAGGATCAGTGGTGGTTAGCGTACCAACGGTAGAATTGGCAGCCACATTTTCGTTGATAGTGGCGGATGAAAGGGCAATACCTGTGGGAGCCTCGTTCAGGTTGGAAACGTTGATGGTAAAGATTTTTTCAAAAGTTAACCCTCCTTGGTCAGTGGTTTTTATACGTACTGAGTAGCTGCTTTTGGTTTCAAAATCGGGGCTGTTGGTGATGCTCAAGCTATTTCCGTTGATGCTGAAAGAAGCGTTGTCAGTGCTGCCAGTACCTGATGTCAGGCTGTACGTGAATGTATTGCCATTGTCAGGATCAGTAGTGCTAAGCGTACCCACGGTAGAATTGGCAGCCACATTTTCATTGATAGAAGTAGCCGAGAGTGCTATATCTGTTGGGGCTTTGTTACCACCACCTGCATTTACGGTTATAGTAAAAGTCTTTTCAAAACTGAGACCTCCAAAATCGGTAGAGCGGATTCGTACGGAATAACTGGCTTTTGTATTGGCGTCAACAGTGATAAGCAGTTGAGCCCCACCTGAAACCGGCAATGGCATAATATCAAAAGAACCATTGTCAGTGCTGCCCGTACCGGAAACCAACGCATAGGTAAAAGTATCATTCGCATCCGGGTCAGTAGTGCTTAAATTTCCCACTACGGTAAACGCACCATCACTGCTGTTGAGTGTGGTTTTGTCGAGAGTTATATTGGTGGGTGCTTGGTTGCTGCCCCCTCCTCCGCTCGTTGAAGTTGAGATGTTAAATGAGGTAAGTGTGCCACCGGTCCATTGCAGCCAAATAGGCGTGCCGGGGTTTATGCCTGTATAATTGATAATTCCCAAACCTGGAGGACCTGCCACCAAAAGCTGCCTAGAATTACAATCGGCGCCACCAAATACACCAACCGATGCAGCATTAGCACTAGTAATGGTAAGACTTCGCGGAACGTCATTAGGCATTGTAAACTTATACCAGTATTCCGTTTGCGAACCCGTCACGTTTACTGGCCCTTCTGAGTTTAGAACCAAGGCTCCATTACAATTATCGTTCGGCGTACCACCCCCCCCACCTCCACTAGGGCTTGTGTTAAACCCAAATGAGCCTAAGTTGAATACTGCCCCAGCCTTATCAAAGGCAATAAATATGTTTGTTACATTAGGTACAGTAAGTGAGCTTGTGCCTGTGGCAATGGGGCTGCCCAGATTCAAGCACAGTGTATTATACACTTTTACGGTGACGCCCGAAGGCACATTGCTTATGGACACATCAACAGTTGTGTTTTGTTGTGGCACTTGGTAATTGTACCAATAAACACTTTGTCCGGTATTGGTTTCCGTTTGAGTTCCCTCATTCAAGATCAGCTTGGCATTATCACAGACAGCATTTTGGGCTGAAAGTTGCGAGGGTATTAAGCCCACCATCATGAAGGCAAGCACATAAATCGTTTTGAGTAGTTGGGGATTATTCATTTTAAAATTTTGATAAATTACAATGTTCATTACAAAAGTAAGATTGGCAGGAAGGATATTGTGCTCCAATACCACAATTCAATGCTCCAATACCACAATTGTAGAATGATTCAGGTACAGAGAAGAAGCCAACTACATCACTCGTGAAGGAGAGTGACCGTGAATTTTCTTGTAAGCCGCCGAAAACTTTCCGGCATGTTGAAAACCAAGTTTAAGGGCAATTTCCTTTACTGTTACTTGCCTCGTTTGAATCATTTCCTTGGCGTAGGCCATTTGTTTGGCCAAGAAATAACGATAGGGTGTGCAGCCATACATTCGCTTGAAGTCTGCAAGCAGCTTCGTCTCAGAAATACCTGCTTCACTGGCCAATTTTCCCAGACTTGGAAATTGGTTAAATATGGAATCATTGATGAGGTGTTCAGCTTTGGCAAGCCTGCGTTTGTCGCGTTCCGGCAAGCTTACTGTAGAGTCTTTTAGTGAGCTATGACTCAATTCAATGGCAAATGCTGACAGAAGCTCAAGCGTCCGACTTCTTAACAGAAGTAGGTCGCTTATTCCATTTTCATCTTTATCGATAATGCTATTTACTAGCTTGAAATATGTTTCCCTTTTACCTTCCAAAAAATTGGGCAGAAAAACGGAATCTCTCTCCGAATTAAAAAAATTAGTAAGTATCTCATTTTTGAAGATTCCACCTGCAACATTCTGCGTCATCCAGTCGCTGCTGAAGTAAATGGTGAAAAATATAGACTTCTGTCCTTTAAAATGAGAGTTAAGAACTTGCGCTCCGGCTTTTACCAACATCCAAGAGCGGTCCTGACTAGGTACATCATAAAGCACCTTAGGGAACTTGATCTGCCGAATGTCTTTATTGATGTAGAGTGTTAATGAGTGATAGTTGGATTCAATGCCAGGCTCATAGTGTAATTTAAAACTCAGATTTTTTTTGGCTTCAAAATTAGAAAGGATGATCCAGAGTCCCTCTTCTATTTTTTCGTAGTGTCCTTCTCCATTGATGAAAATATTGTTCGCACTGAAAACTTTTCTTTTTGGGTCATGCTTCGTAAAGCTACTAAAGCTGGCCACAATCAGTTCTGGTGAATTAGCGATATAGGGTAGCTCATAAAACCCGTCTCGGTAGGTGAATAGATATTTTTTTACTTTACCTAACCAGCTAGAAACGATAGCTTGAATACCTAAATTCATGGGGAATTAAGATTACGTCAGTTTGGGATAACGATGGCTACAAAGCTCGTTGCAGTTTAGAAACATTTGAGCGGGAATTACTCCACCGTCACACTCTTCGCCAAGTTTCGCGGTTGGTCTACATTACATCCACGCATCACAGCAATGTGATACGATAGAAGTTGCAGAGGAACAACCGAAACCAATGGCATCAGCGGCTCGAGGGTAGCCGGTACTTCAATCACAAATTCAGCCATTTTAGAAATCAGGTTATCACCTTCCGTTACTACGGCAATGACTCTTCCTTTTCTGGCTTTTACTTCCTGAATATTGGAAACAACTTTTTCGTAGGAACTGTCTTTTGTAGCAATAAATACCACCGGCATCTCTTGATCGATCAATGCAATCGGGCCGTGTTTCATCTCAGCTGCCGGATAACCTTCTGCGTGGATGTATGAAATCTCTTTCAACTTCAACGCACCTTCCAAGGCTACCGGGAAATTATAACCGCGACCCAAGTAAAGGAAATTCGTTGCGTTTTTAAACTCATCCGCAATCGCTTCGATTTGCTTATTCAGTTTCAGAGCCTTCTCAACTTTGGAAGGAATGTTCTCCATTTCTACCAACAACTCGTGAAACTTCTGCTCGGTAATCGTGCCTTTCTTTTGGGCTACGATCAATGCGATCATATTGAGCACGGTCAACTGCGCGGTAAATGCTTTCGTACTCGCAACACCAATTTCAGGGCCGGCGTGTGTGTAGGCACCGGCATGCGTTGCGCGAGGAATAGATGAACCAACCACATTGCACACACCAAAAATGATAGCGCCTTTTGATTTCGCTAAGTCAATCGCTGCAAGTGTATCAGCCGTTTCTCCAGATTGAGAAATGGCAATCAACACATCGCCTTCGCGGATTACCGGATTGCGGTAGCGAAATTCAGATGCATATTCTACCTCTACCGGTATGCGGCAAAACTCTTCAAAGAAATATTCAGCCACTAACCCAGCATGCCATGAAGTTCCGCAGGCAACAATTAAAATGCGATCGGCATTCACCAACTTATTCAAATATTCGCGCAAGCCTCCCAGAATTAACCGACCAGAGTCAGAATCCAAACGACCTCTCATGCAATCTTTGATCGAGCGAGGCTGCTCGAAAATTTCTTTCATCATGAAATGTTCGAACCCACCTTTTTCAATCGCCTCTAATTCCAAGTCTACTGTTTGCACGTACGGAGTGAGTGGCAAATTGGCCGTGTTCTTAATGGTCAACTTTCCATCATTCACAATGGCGATCTCCTGATCGTTCAGGTAAACCACTTCGTTGGTGTATTCGATAATCGGTGTGGCATCAGAGGCCATAAAAAACTCGCCTTTACCAACACCAACTACAAGCGGACTACCTTTTCGGGCAGCAATCAAGAGTCGTGGGTTATCCAACGACATTACTACAATAGCGTATGCACCAACTACTTTGGTTAAGGCCAAACGCACCGCCTCGTCCAACTCACATTTTTCTTTCTCCTGAATGTCTTCGATAAAGTGGATGAAAACTTCGGTATCGGTTTCACTTAAAAAACGATGCCCCTTGCGAAGCAAATCTTGTTTCAGAGAGCTGTAGTTTTCAATAATGCCGTTGTGGATGATCGCCAGCTTTTTGGTAGCTGAATAATGTGGATGTGCATTTTCATCGTTGGGTTCGCCGTGAGTTGCCCAGCGCGTGTGGCCCATGCCAATGGTGCTCGATAAATTTTGTCCGTTGATGAAGGCTTCTAGTTCGGTTACTTTGCCTTTCTTTTTATACACATTCAGGCTTCCATTGAGCAATGCAATCCCGGCACTGTCGTAGCCGCGATATTCCAACCGCTTCAAGCCTTTTATGATAATATCACTTGCTTCTCTGTGACCAACATAAGCAACAATTCCGCACATAAGTATCGTGTGATTTAGATTTGTAGGGGTACATTAAAATCGCCACAAGGGGCAAAATTGGTTGAGGATCACCCAACCAATTCGGTATACAAGTTGAAGAATGACTCTGAGTGATCATCGTCTTTCGTATAGGTCTCGATTTTCTTCTTTTCCAATTTTTTTACCAGACCTTCCAATTTCTTGTTATCGCCCGCAATGTTTACCACATCGGCAAACTCAGCTCCTAATTTGATGAAGCCTTCGTAGTCGGCTGTCTTCAAATGGCCTAACATGTTGTCTTCAATGTCAATCATTCTCACTTTGCCCATTAAATCACCTTTGAATTTGTGGGTGAAGGCATTGTTGTAAATGGTGAATACGGTTTTGGTATTCTTGAAGAGGGGATCTTTTTTGTACGTGGTTTTTAAGTACAATGGAATGAAGCTGGTAATCCAGTCATTGCAATGAACGATATCCGGCGACCAGCCTAGTTTGCGTACGGTTTCAATCACGCCTTTGCAAAAGAAGATGGCGCGCTCGTCATTATCTTCAAAGAATTTATTTTCCTTATCGTGAAATACAGACTTGCGGTGGAAGTAGTCTTCGTTGTCGATAAAATATACTTGAAGCTTCGCATTAGGAATGGAAGCTACTTTAATGATCAATGGTTTCTCCTCATCACCTACGGCAATGTTGATACCCGATAAACGTACTACTTCGTGTAGTCTGTTTTTGCGTTCATTTATCAAACCGAAGCGAGGCACCAAAATCCGTATCTCCATACCCTTTTCCTGCATGGCTTGCGGCAACTTTCTTACAAAATCCGATACCTCGGTGGTTTGTAAAAAAGGGTTGATCTCACTGGCTACATAGAGGATGCGGATCTTGGACATATTAATGGATTTTTAGAAAAAGATAGAATATCGAGGCGCAAAAGTACGCAAAATTCACCCCTTATTCAACTATTCTTAACTTATAAGACCTATCTTTGCCACCCCTTAAAAAAGCCTGAAAATGGAGATTTTCAACGAAATTAAGCCAATAAGGGCTTTTCTGAATACTCAAAAAAAATTGAGTCGATCCATAGGTTTGGTGCCCACCATGGGGGCTTTACATGCCGGACACTTGGAATTGATCCGTGATTCCCGCAAGGAAAATGACCTCACCGTGTGCAGTATTTATGTCAACCCGACTCAGTTTAACAACGCTGGTGATCTGGAAAAATACCCTCGCACTTTAGCAAGAGATACGGCTCTTTTGCAAGAAGCAGGTTGCGATGTAATTTTTGCTCCGGCCAATACCGAAATGTATGCTTCGCCTTCACACCTACATTTCGACATGGGGCATTTGGACAAAATTTTAGAAGGAGAGTTTCGCCCCGGCCATTTTAGTGGCGTGGCCTTAGTGGTTTCTAAACTTTTTAATATCGTGGCACCAACACGCGCTTACTTTGGGCAAAAAGACTTTCAGCAATACAAAGTCATCACCCATTTGGTAAACGAATTGATGTTTGATATTGAGTTGAAATCAGTGCCCATTGTGCGTGAGGCAAGCGGACTCGCAATGTCATCACGCAACCAGCGACTCAATTCAGAAGAAAAAGAGCGTGCAACTGTTTTTTATAAATCGTTGCTTCTGGCAAAAGATCTTTTGAAAAAGGGCGAACCGATCATCCCCGTAAGGGAAAAAATAAAACAACTGTGTGAGTCGGAACCCGCAGTTCGGTTGGAATATTTTGAATGGGTAGACGCGGCAAACTTAAAACCATCGGAAAACGTTTCTAGCCAAACGATTTTACTAATTGCCGGCTATGTAGGTGAGGTGAGATTGATTGATAATTTACTGTTGGAATGAGAATAGAAGTTTTAAAATCGAAGATTCACCGCGTCAAGATTACGCAGGCTGAATTGCATTATGTGGGCAGCATTACTATTGATGAAGCGCTCATGGAAGCCGCTCAGTTAATTGAAGGCGAAAAAGTGCAAGTGGTGAACATTAACAACGGCGAGCGTTTAGAAACGTATGTAATTACCGGCGCACGCAACAGCGGCACCATTTGCCTGAACGGCCCCGCCGCCCGCAAAGCCCAAGTAGGCGATGTGGTTATTATCATCTCCTACGCCTCAATGGAATTAGAAGAAGCAAAAGCATTCAAACCGTCGCTCGTTTTTCCGAATCCTGAAAACAAACTCGTTTGAACAAACAACTGAAATCGATTCTGCAATACGTGGGCATGATTTTGCTCACGGTGCTTTTGTTATGGCTATCGCTACGTGGCTTACACGTGGGCGAAGGCGAGAACAAAGCCGATTTTTTGTGGAAAGCCTGGGAGAAATCGAATAAAGTGTATCTGGGATTGATGGCACTGATTGCGGTGCTCAGTCACTTGTTGCGTGCAGAGCGTTGGCGCATGCTGTTGGCACCTACCGGAAATCAAGTGAGCCTTACGAATAGTTTTTTGTCTTTGATGATTGGCTATTTGGTGAACTTAGGTGTGCCCCGTGGAGGTGAAGTATCGAGATGTTATAATCTCTATAAGTTGGAAAAAACACCGGTAGAAGTTTCATTCGGCACGGTGGTGGTAGAGCGAATGGTAGATGTGATTTGCTTATTGATTTTGATGGGATTTTCATTTGTAGCCGAGTGGAAAAAGCTAAAAGGCTTTGTCGATACGCTTAACTTTTCTTCGGGCGAAGGCTTTACCATTCCTCTTTGGGTAATATTGGGTGCTATTGTCGGAATAGGTTTTTTGGTGGCTCTTTATTTATTGCGAAAAAATGAAAAGCTGTTGAAGATTGTGCGAGGGTTTAAAGAGGGATTGCTGGCGGTCTTTAAGTTAGAAAACAAGAGCTTGTTCCTGACCTACTCCATTGGAATCTGGTTCATGTATTTTTTGATGAGCTATTGTGTGATCAAAGCATTCCCGGAAACGGAAAACCTGGGCTTTAGCGCTGTGTTGACTTTGTTTGCTTTGGGATCTATTGCGATGGCGGCACCCCTTCCCGGTGGTGCAGGATCGTATCACACTTTGGTGCCATTAGGTTTGGTGATGTTATATAACTTACCTCAACCCGATGCGGTGGCTTTCGTATTTATTTTTCACGGATGGCAAACATTGCTGATGATTGTGATGGGGCTGTTATCTTTAGTAGCTAGTTATTGGATTTTGAAATGGAAAAAACCGAGCACAAAATAAAAACCGTGGCCGAGGCCAAAGAGGCAATCAAACAGTGGAAGGCCACTGGCGAAAAAGTTGTTTTCACCAACGGCTGTTTTGATTTGCTGCATCTTGGCCACGTTGATTACCTGGAGAAGGCAAGAGCTCTCGGCAACCGGCTGGTAATTGGACTTAATACCGATGACTCTGTCAGTCGGTTCAAAGGGCCGGAACGCCCCTTGCAAGATCAAAATTCCAGAGCGAGGGTTTTAGCAGCACTACAATTCGTGGATTTGGTGGTTTATTTTAATGAAGACACCCCATTAAACTTGATTTCTGAGCTAATTCCTGATGTTTTAGTGAAAGGAAGTGACTATTTGGCAGAAAACATCGTTGGCGCAGAAGTTGTTAAAAAGAACGGAGGACAAGTTGAGACGATCGACTTTGTACCGGGTTACTCCACTACCCGAATTGTGGAGAAAATTAAACGAACGTAGCTATGCTAATTGGACCAATCGTTATAGGTGTTGTTTTTATGCTGATAGGTTGGATAATGAGTTCTACCCTAAAAAGTAAATTCAAAGAATATTCTCAAATACGATTAACGAAAGATTTGACAGGAGCAGAGGTTGCTCGACTCATGCTTGTCGATCATGGCATTCAAGATGTTAAAGTTATTAGTGTACAAGGGCAATTAACGGATCATTACAATCCGGCTGATAAAACAGTCAATTTAAGCCAGGAAGTTTATCATGGAAGAAATGCAGCCGCAACTGCGGTAGCAGCTCATGAGTGCGGTCATGCGGTGCAGCATGCCAATGCTTACTCTGCATTACATTTCAGATCGGTATTAGCACCCATTCAAGGGATTAGCTCCAATATCGTTAGCTATATTACACTGTTTTCCTTTTTAGGTGGTGCAGTGTATCGTAGCTTTTTTCCTACTGCTATTTTGATCATTATAGTTTGCAATGTCATTTTCACACTGTTTGCACTTGTTACATTGCCAGTAGAATTTGATGCCAGTAACAGGGCATTAGCTTGGATTGACAGAAGAGGTATTGTAACAACAAGAGAGCATGCTATGGCAAAAGACGCATTGAAATGGGCCGCCATGACCTACGTGGTAGGTGCTCTTGCGGCAATTACAACATTGATGTATTGGGTGTGGCTTTTTCTTGGAGTAAATAACCGAGAACAATCTTAATCGAACAGCGCTAAAGAAAAGGCCCGGAAATTTTTCCGGGCATTTTTTATTTCCAACACAGATTTGAAATCTAACGATTGTAGCTGTCGAAGCTTTTGTGATCGCGTTGATACAAAACTTCTTTCGGCAGCGACTTGAAGTATTCATAGGTAATTTTCAAACCCTCCGCTCTTGATACCTTGGGCTCCCAGCCTAAAATCTGTTTCGCCTTGGTGATGTCCGGCTGACGTTGCTTGGGATCATCTTTAGGAAGTGGATTATAAATTACTTTTTGATTAGTGCCCGTAAGTTTAATGATCTCTTCAGCAAAATCCCCAATGGTAATTTCATGCGGGTTGCCGATGTTGACCGGTTGGGCATAATCAGAAAGCAGCAAACGATAAATGCCTTCAATCAAATCGTCCACGTAACAGAATGAACGGGTTTGCGATCCGTCGCCAAAAACGGTGAGATCTTCGCCACGCAAAGCCTGACCAATAAATGCAGGTAATACGCGTCCGTCATTGAGGCGCATGCGTGGCCCATAAGTATTGAAGATTCGAACAATGCGTGTTTCCAATCCATGGAAAGTGTGATACGCCATCGTGATCGCTTCCTGAAAACGTTTGGCTTCATCGTACACACCACGTGGTCCTACGGTATTCACATTGCCATAGTATTCTTCAGTTTGTGGATGCACGGTTGGGTCACCGTACACTTCAGAGGTAGAAGCGATGATGATGCGCGCTTTTTTAGCGCGAGCCAATCCTAACAGATTGTGAGTTCCCAGTGATCCCACTTTCAATGTTTGAATCGGAATTTTTAGATAGTCGATGGGGCTGGCCGGAGAGGCGAAATGCAATATGTAGTGCAATTCTCCCGGTACGTGCACAAACTTGGAAACATCGTGGTGATAGAATTCGAAATCAGGATGTTTGAACAAATGCTCGATGTTGCGCAAGTCTCCGGTGATCAGGTTATCCATGGCAATTACCTGATAGCCTTCTTTGATAAAGCGATCGCAGAGATGTGAGCCGAGGAAGCCTGCACCGCCTGTAATTAAAACTCGTTTCTTCATATTTAGATGGTGATAAAATAAAATTATACTCCGTAAACAACTTCGCGCCCAATGCTAAAATAGGTATACCCCAATTCTTGCATCAAGGCCAGATCGTACAAATTGCGACCGTCAAAAATTACTTTATTCTTTAAGATAGTGGACAATCGATCAAAATCGGGTGTTCTAAACTCCGGCCATTCGGTGGCAATAAAAATGGCATCGGCATTTTCTGCTGCCGAATAAGGATCTTCGCAATAGGCGATCCTGTCTCCCAGCAAACTTTTTACATTCGACATGGATTCCGGATCATGCGCCTGAATGTGTGCGCCAGCCTCCAGCAATTCTTCGATGTTGTACAAGGCAGGTGCTTCCCGAATGTCATCGGTATGTGGCTTGAAAGATAAACCCCAGATGGCAATTACTTTTCCTTTCAAATCATTTTTGAAATAGTTTTTGACCGCAGGAATCAGTTTGGTTTTTTGCTTGGCGTTTACATCCATTACCGCCTTCAAAATTTTGAAGTCGTAGTTTACATCAGCTGACGATTTTTCAAGGGCTTGCACATCTTTGGGGAAACAACTTCCGCCATAGCCAATTCCGGGAAATAAAAACCGCTTGCCAATGCGACTATCCGTACCGATGCCTTTGCGCACAGAGTCAACATCGGCACCGACCAACTCGCATAAGTTGGCGATTTCATTCATAAACGAGATTTTAGCTGCCAGAAAAGAGTTGGCTGCATACTTGGTCAACTCAGCCGATTTTTCATCCATGAAAACCAATGGATTGCCCTGGCGAACAAAAGGAGCGTAGAGTGTTTCCATTACTTTTCGGGCAGCAGCCGATGTCGTTCCGATTACCACACGTTCCGGCTTCATAAAATCTTCCACCGCTACGCCCTCACGCAAAAATTCAGGATTGGAGACCACATCAAAACCGACCGTACAATTCTTTGCAATCTTCGCTCGTACTTTTTCGGCGGTGCCCACCGGCACGGTGCTCTTGTCCACAATCACCGTGTAATCTTTCAGAAGTCCGCCCAATTGCTCTGCCACTCCCAAAATGTATTTCAAATCAGCAGAACCATCTTCGCCCGGAGGAGTGGGAAGAGCCAGAAAGATGATTTTGGAGTCTTTAATTCCTTCGGCCAATTGAGTAGTAAAAAACAATCTGCCTTGCTTGATATTCCTTTCAAAAATCACCTCTAGGCCGGGTTCGTAGATCGTGACCTTTCCACTTTTCAGTTTATCGACTTTGGATTGGTCGATATCGACGCACGTCACCGTATTTCCTGTTTCCGCAAAACATGTTCCCGTCACTAACCCAACATAACCGGTTCCAATTACAGCGATTTTCATTGCAGGTGCTTTAGAATTATAGGCTGCAAAAATAGGCTTTCTAGTGCTATCCGACGCCTAAAATAACTGTTTTGTAAAACAAACTAACAGTCGTTTGGATATTCTTGAACTAAGACTAATTTTGTTCTTCCAAAAATTAAATTCAAATAAGATGGAAGTAATGACAGAGCCGAAAGTGGGTATTGACTTTACAGAATCGGAAAATCAAAAGATGATTGCCGATATGATTCGCGATTTTGGCAAGCGAGAAATGGTGCCGAACCGGATGGAGTGGGATGAAAGTCAACATTTTCCCTTGGATTTATTTAAAAAATTGGGAGAGCTTGGTTTGATGGGTGTTTTGGTTCCTACCGAATATGGAGGTTCTGGGTTTGGGTATCATGAATATGTGACCGCCATTGCGGAGTTGGCTAAAATTGATGGCTCCATTGGTTTATCGATGGCGGCCCATAATTCGTTGTGCACAGGGCATATTCTTCAGTTTGCCTCTGAAGAGCAAAAGCGCACTTACCTGCCTAAACTTGCTACCTGCGAGTGGCTGGGTGCCTGGGGTTTGACAGAGCCCAACACCGGATCGGATGCCGGAAACATGCGCACGGTAGCAGTAAAAGATGGTGACTATTATGTGTTGAATGGCGCTAAAAACTTCATCACCCATGGCAAGTCGGGCGATGTGGCAGTAGTAATTGCTCGCACGGGTGCCGTAGGCGACTCGCATGCAATGACTGCTTTTATTGTAGAAAGAGGGACTCCCGGGTTTTCGGCAGGCAAGAAGGAAAACAAATTGGGCATGAGAGCTTCTGAAACGGCTGAAATGATCTTTTCGGATTGCCGAGTTCACAAGAGTCAGGTGATTGGCAAGGAAGGCGAAGGTTTTGTGCAGTCGTTAAAGGTTCTGGATGGCGGGCGAATCTCCATTGCAGCTCTTAGCTTGGGGATAGCCGAAGGTGCTTATGAAGCGGCACTGAAATACTCGAAAGAACGTCATCAGTTCAACCAGCCCATTGCTAATTTTCAGGGTATTTCGTTTAAATTGGCCGATATGGCCACAAAAGTGGAGGCTGCCAAGTTATTAACCTACCGAGCAGCCGATTTGAAAAACAGAGGTAAAAGCGTGAATAAAGAGTCGGCCATGGCAAAGCTGTATGCCTCTGAGATTGCCGTGGAGGTGGCCAATGAGGGCGTTCAGATTTTTGGTGGATATGGCTACACGAAGGACTTTCCGGCCGAGAAGTATTACCGCGATGCCAAACTGTGTACAATAGGCGAGGGAACTTCTGAGATTCAGAAATTGGTGATTTCGCGATCTATTTTAAAATAATGCTTGCGAATTTAAAGCTGGTTAGGCTATATTTGCAGCCCAAACAAAAACAGAGATGCTGATTATCAACATAAAAGAAAACGAATCAATCGACAAGGCTTTGAAACGTTTCAAAAAGAAGTTCGAGAAAACAGGAGTTTTAAAGGCTTTGCGTGCGAGAACCTCTTTCACTAAGCCTTCTGTAAAAAGAAGAAGCGAAATTATTCACGCGTCATACATCCAAAAGATGTATGCGAACGATAATTACTAACATTTAATCTACATTTTGTAAACAATCCCCTTGCTATCGTGGATGGCAGGGGGATTTTTTTTATATTCGACTCAACAGAGCGGGTTGTTTGTGCTTGTGTTAATGGTAGAGTCATTTTTAAAATACCTCCAGTTCGAAAAAAGGTATAGCCCCAAAACGGTTATTTCATACGAAACCGATCTTACTCAATTCGAGCAATTTTTAGTAGAGCAGTACGATGGCATCAAAGCACACGAGGCAAATTATGGCTTGGTGCGATCTTGGATTGTGCAATTGGTAGAACAAAAACTTGGTGCCACTTCAGTGAACCGAAAGATTGCCTGTCTACGCTCGTACTACAAATTTTTGATGCGTCAGGGAATCATTGAAAAAGATCCAATGCAGAAGATAAAGGTGCTGAAGTCACCCAAAAAGCTGCCTCATTTTGTCAACGAGAGTGATACCGTAAAACTTTTGGATAATGTAGTCTTTTCGAATGATCATGAAGGGTTGCGCGATCAATTGATTTTGGAATTGTTTTACGGCACCGGCATGCGCTTGTCGGAATTAATTAATCTCAAAGAGAATCGTGTCAACATAAATGATCGCACGCTGCGTGTGCTTGGAAAGCGAAACAAAGAGCGCGTGATACCCTTCACATCACATTTAGCGAAACTCATCACCAACTACATCCGCCTTCGGAATAAAGAAATAACACAGCACGATCATGGGTTATTATTCGTTACAAATACGGGAGATCAGTTGTACCCAGTTTTAGTGAATAGAGTGGTAAAGAAATACATGAAGTTGTTTACCAGTGTAGAAAAGAAAAGTCCCCATGTGCTGCGCCACACATACGCTACGCACTTGCTTAACAAAGGCGCTGAGATCAATGCGGTCAAAGATTTATTAGGTCATAGCAGCCTCGCCGCCACACAGGTGTACACGCACAACTCGCTGGATAAGCTGAAAAAAGTATTTGAGCAAGCGCACCCAAAAGCATGATTTTTTTAGAATTGGTTATATGTTCAACTTTTAAATTTAATGTGTTATGAAATTACAAGTTCACTCCATCCACTTTGATGCCGACACCAAACTGATTGACTTTATTCAAAAGAAAGTAGATAAACTTGAAACGTTTTATGATCGTGTAGTTGATGGCGAAGTGTTTTTGCGCATCAATAATGAAGGCGTAGAAAACAAAACTGTTGAGATTCGGGTGAAGGTGCCGGGCAGCCAGTTGTTTGCGAAGGAACAGGCTCGCTCTTTTGAAGCGGCTACGGACTTGGCTACAGAAGCATTGCGTAACCAAATCAAAAAGTTCAAAGAAAAAGGTCATTGATTAAACAGGTAACAAATACATAATGATGAAAGCTATCCAACTTGGGTGGCTTTCTTCATTTTTCGCTCCTCAAGCTTCAAAAAAAGAACTACTTTTGAGGCTTTAACTTGGGGTCTACTGGCATTTAATCATGAATTTCGCATCTCGTTTTTTCTTTGTGCTGATTATTTTGTCAGTCTGTAGTACCGCAAACTACGGCCAAAGCCAAGAACCTAATTTTAATCAGGAGCCAAATTTTTTCACCAAGAAGGATTCTGTAAAGCCATCGTATAAAAACAAGTTTCTGGTTTTCCCATTGGTGGCACTTTCAACAGAAACAAACTGGGTTTTTGGTGTTGCCAATGCGTATGTTTTTAAGACTGCTAAAAAAGATTCTGCATTGCGCGTGTCCACCATGCCATCGGGATTTTTGTACACACTGAATAACCAGATTTTGATTGCCTTAGGAGCTAATATTTTCTTACCGAAAGAGCGCTACATCATTCGGTTCGAAAATTCATTCAGTAAATTTCCGGATAAGTTTTGGGGCATTGGGAATAACACAGACAACAACATTTCAGAGAGTTATACATTCACCCAGTTTTATATCAACCCGCAGTTGTATCGTAAGGTGTATGGCAATTTGTTCTTGGGAGCTGGTGTTGATTTCCAACGGGTTTTTAACATTGAATACAAAGCGGGCGGCTACTTTGATCAAGATAGAGTGAAAGGTGTGTATGATCAGAAATCGTATACTGTTTTTGGTTATAGTTTTTTCATCAACCATGACTCTCGCAACCATGCGTATGTTCCCGATCGAGGCTCGCTTTTCCGTGTGCGGTTTTCAAACTTTAATAAATCGGTAGGCAGTGATTATAACTTCCAAACAGTAGAAATTGACTTTCGGAAGTTTATAAAAGTGACGAAGCATTCCGTATTGGCAATACAAAGTTTGAACACGTTTAACTTTGGTGATGTTCCTTATCGCAACTTGGCCATTTTAGGCGGTAATAATATGATGCGAGGCTATTACGCAGGTCGCTACCGCGATTTGAAATTTATGGGCTTGCAGGCAGAGTATCGTTTTCCGATAAAAGGAAGAGTAGGAGCTGTTGCTTTTTTAGGAGCGGGTGAAGTGGCCAGTAATTTTGGTGATTTTAGTTTTGATCGGTTAAAACCTTCCGTTGGTACTGGTTTACGTGTAGCGGTATTGAAGCAAGACAAACTCAACTTACGATTTGATGTAGCTGCCGGTGCCGGTGGCTCCATTAATTATTATATCGTTTTGGCAGAATCATTCTAACTATAAATATGCATCCAGTTCTTTTTGAGTTCGGGTCGATTAAAATCTACACCTACGGATTTTGTATTGCGCTAGGTGCAGTGCTGGGCTGCTTGTACACGTGGCGGCAAGGTAAAATTCAATACGGCATGTCGTTTGATCAGGTGAATACCCTTTTTGTGTTGTTGATCTTTGCAGGCGTAGTGGGTGGCAAGTTTTTTCTCTTGTTTGAAAATCCTTCGCTCTATTTCAGCCATCCATCCAAATTATTTTCGGGTAGTGGATTTGTCTTTTACGGCTCGCTATTGACAACCATACCTGTGATGCTTTGGTATTTCAAAAAGAATCAACTTCCGGTAGCAGGCATGTTGGATATTATGGCGGTAGTGACATGTATCGTGCATGGCTTGGGCCGGATTGGTTGTTTCAATGCCGGCTGTTGTTATGGATTACCCACAGATCATTTTTTAAGTGTGGTTTTTACTGATACAGCTTGTCAGGCTAATCCACTGAATGTGCCTTTGCATCCCACCCAACTGTATGAGGCAGCGTTTATCTTTAGCATTCTGATTTTTTTATTGATTCAAAAGAAGTACAAGCGATTTGACGGACAGCAATTTTTGCTTTATCTCATTTTGTATGCCATTGGCAGAAGTGTGCTGGAAACTTTGCGTGGCGACTTGGATCGAGGTTTTGTGATAGGTGATTGGCTGTCTAATTCTCAATTCATTTCCTTGTTGGTTATTCTTGCCGCTATTTATTTCTATGTTAAGTTGAATAGAAAAGCTACCTTGACTAAACGTTGACGCGTATGGAGACACAATCCTGGTTACAAAATGCAAAAACAGTTATGATAAAATGGATCAAGCGCATCTTCCTCATTGCTATCGTAGCTGTGATTGCACTATTTAGTTTTTCATATTGGGGCACTTATTCAGAAGGTCATCGATCAGGCATGGTGGTAAAGATCAGCAAAAAAGGTTGGGTGTTTAAAACGTATGAAGGCCAACTCAATTTGCAAACCTTTGGCGCGAACAAATCGCCCAATCTGGTTTCAGAGTCATTTGAGTTTTCGGTGGAGTCCGATAAGGAGGCAGTGATCAAAGCGTTGGAAGAAGCTTCATTGAGCGGGGAAAGAGTCAGTTTAAAATACGAAGAGCGGCTCGCAAAATTTTTCTGGAGAGGCGACACCAAATATTTTGTCACCGAAGTAGAACGACTAAAATAATAGCGCGTCCATGCGCTTAATATCCTACACATGAAAAACTCTTCACAAATCGTTGTATATGGCTCGTATGGCTATACCGGCAAACTGATCGTTCATCTATGCAAAGCAAAAAATTTGAATGTAGTGCTGGCCGGCCGCAATGCTGCATTGCTTCAGAAGCAAAGTGAACAAACCGGATATGCGTATCAAGTGGTGGAAAGCAACGATGTGGAAGGATTAAAAAAATTATTGACACCTGCTGCGGTGGTCATTCACTGCGGTGGTCCTTTTCGTCATACGGCCAAAGCGATGAGCGACGCATGTCTGGCAACGCAAACGCATTATACCGACATCACCGGAGAGTATCAGGTATTTGAAGCAATGGCCTTGTTGGATGCGAAAGCGAAAGAATTGGGTTTGATGATCATGCCCGGCACCGGCTTTGATGTGGTGCCATCGGATTGTCTGGCGCTTCATTTAAAGAATAGACTTCCTTCTGCTACACATCTGCAATTGGCCTTCACCATGAGCAAAGGAGGTCTTTCTCGTGGCACCGCGAAAAGTATGACGGAAGGGTTAGGGTATGGTGGGCTTATTCGCAAAGATGGTGAGCTAACTTTCTGTGCGTTGGGATCGAAAGTGCAAGAAATTGATTTTGGTGCATTCAAAACAAAAACACTGTGCATTCCGTGGGGCGATATTTCTACCGCCTGGCGCAGCACGGGCATTCCAAATATTGAAGTGTACACCGGCGCTACCGATGCCATGATTGCCAATGCCAAGCGAAGTAATTATTTCAACTGGTTGCTGCGCATGCAGTGGGTGAAAAATTATATGCTCAAGAAAATTGATAAAAAACCTGCCGGCCCTAGCGATGAGAAGCGAGAGAGTGGCAGAAGCTTTTTATGGGGCAAGGTGTGGGATGCATCCGGCAAAGAATGTGTGAGCCGGTTGGAAACGCTGAGTGGATATTCGCTCACGGCACATACGGCTGTAAACATTGCACAAAAGATTTTAGCCGGAAATTTCAAGCCGGGTTATCAAACTCCGGCTATGGCCTATGGTGCGGAATTGATTATGGAAGTGGAAACCACGAAGCGGATGGATGTGTAGTTAGCACAAGCCGGAAGAAAAATATTTTTTGAGAATAGGACGGTCAACAAATTTTTCTTTCGAGCCGTAAAAAATTCTAGCCGTGGATCATAACACCAAAAACAAAACCCGGCCAAAATTCAAAGGTTTGATTATTGTTTTGGATTTGCCATTTCAATAACGAAGGAGCAAGGGTACGATCTGTATCAGTCCAAAAGCAATTGTAGGTGAGTCCTCCGAAAATATAAATGCCATACAATTTGGGTTTTAATCGTGTGCCGATCTCAACTTTAGCGCGCGATAGTAAACTCAATGACTTGGTGATATGATCGCTATCAAAACTCACATGCTGAAAATCCATTCCATAACTTAGAAATCGAAACTCCATCATTCCCGGGACTGTTGATCGGTTGAAAAACATTTTCTTTACACCGTACCCCATAGCCCAAGCACCTCTGGAAAATGGCGATCGTGAATATGTTACCGAATTGACCCAATAGGTATTGTTATTTGCTAAGTTGATACGTTTGTTCTTGGCATTGCCCGTGGCAAACTCATAGTTAAGCGCAAATAGTTCAGATGAATAGACAGACAAATAGCCTAGTTGACCAATGTTCAATAACCCGAATGCAGTGCCATCTCGGCTATTGATTTGCCCTCCTTGTCGGTAGATGTTTATCAGTCCTATTTGCGTTCCTTGAGATCGCCTGGTCCAATTGATCAATCCGACCTGAAATCCATTCATCCGCTCAGCGATATTGAGCAGGCCTAGCTGCACGCCCCAAGGATTTTTATTTTCAAAGGAGTTTATTCCTTCCGTTGAACCTGCATGATTAAAAGCCCCGAGTTGAAAGCCGTACAGCCCACCTTCGGTGCGATTGATCAGCGCTGCAATCTGTATTCCATCCATAGATGTAACCGAAATATTTGAAATGCCAGCTACTTGCAAACCAAATGAGAATTTGTAAATGATATTGGAAATACCTGCAACCTGTGTACCGAACATCGCATTTTTACCGAGATTTAAACCGCCCGTTACTTGCAAGCCAAATACTTCATCTGCAACAATATTGGTAAGCCCTGAAATCTGAACACCCGATAGATGCGAGTTAAAACCACTCTTTAATTTTTGATCGACTTCCTTTTTCGATAAGCCCGCAAAAGCATTTCCACCTGTTACGTTGGCAAGTCCTGCTATTTGCAGCCCGCGTGTGCCACTGGTGTTTAAATTGGATATACCTGCGATTTCAAAAGCTAAATTTTTAGCGGAGTAACCGGATGTAAGGTTGAAAGAAAACTGATTGGTAAAACTACCAGGCTGCAGGCCGTTGGTGCCAACGGATGGAGCAATAGAGATTTGGAGCGGGCGAATCTTTGCCAATTTTTCTTGTGCTGGCAATGAGAACAGGCAACAATTAGCAAGCAGAAAAAGATAGATGCTTTTGGTAGTCATCAATTTATTGAGGGTTATCGATGAAGCCAGTCATCGTTACAATCATGGACAAAGAAACCATAGAGCGCACGAGTTTATAATTAACGCGAGCCGGAGACTAACAATTTGCCCAGTTCATCTTTATCCAGCATGGTTACGCCCTTTTGAGTAGCTGTGATTTTATCAGAGGAATTGGTTTGATTGGCCAAAGGCTGATTTTCTTTTACTCGCTCTACAATCGTTCGGTAAACAATTTTTTCTTTGATAATTGTATCGGGTTTGGCTGCAAGAAAAACAGTGTCTTTTTGAAGTGTGGTTTTTTCTACAATCAAGGGTTGATGATTGATTGTGCCCAAGAACCAAGCTTGACCACCCACCATGATCACTAAAAGTGCTGCTGCGTAAGAAGGAATTGGTTTTGCATACCACGGATAACTTGAAATAGCTCGCGCTTTCTGACGAGTGCTTTTAATTTTTCGCCATACATCAAAAGAATGAAACACGGGCGACTGATGTTTTATTTTATCCAATGAAAAATTCACTTTTCGCATTTCTTCATATTCCTCTTCGGAATCAATGACCGTGTTGACGAACTCTCTTTCAGCAACGGATAATTCCTGATAGCTGCGTGATTGAAGAAGTTTTTCGATTTGATCGATGTTTTCCATACCTATTATTTTTCTAAAACTAATTTATACTGCTGCAAGCGACTGGCTAAACGCTTTTTTAAATAAAACAATCTGGATTTGACTGTGCCTTCCGGGCATTGAAGAATGTGAGCAATTTCACTCACATCCATTTCCAATTCGAAGCGCAACGAGAACATGGTCCGCACATCTTCATCTTCTTCAGATAATACCTGATCTAATTTTTGTTGGAAGTCATGTTGATCGAGATGACTGCTACTCGATTCATGTATGTAATCTGTAATGACCATCCGACTATTGGCCTGCTTTCGAAATGCTTGCTTACGATATTCATTCTTACACATGTTGTGTGCTATCGAATACAACCACGTAGAAAACTTCCGACTGGAGTCAAATGCTGTTGCGTGATCCAATACCCGAATAAAAAGATCGTGCAAAAAATCTTCTGCCTTCTGCTGGTCTTGCCACAGCATGCGGCAGAAGTAGCGAAGAAGTGGCTGGCTGTAGCGATGATAAATCACCTCCAGTGCCCGCTCACTTCCCTGGCTAGCTTTCTCCATCAGCGCTTCGTCTGACAGTTTTTTTAAATCGTGATTAAAAAACAGCACGAAGTTTATTTCTCAATTACTTCCATAAAAATTCTGAATCCGACAGCCGCATCCGGTTTGGTATAACTGTTGACACTTTTGATGGTTGATTCTTCCGGAATGTGATTCCAACTTCCTCCACATGCTTTTCCTTTTTCCTGAATCATTTCGGCTACATTGCCTACCACATCAAACAAACCAATATCGTTCGGGAAATATACTTTGGTGGCGCTCATGGCAAAGAAACCATCGGCTGCACCTAATCCTATTTTTTTCATTCCGGGGCAGGTAATCTGATCAGATACTTTAAAGTTTCCCAAGTAACAACCTCTACTGTTGATCGGGCTATTGCGTAAGCCGTAATAACGGAACCAAGGATAAAGAATATCCGGATCACTCAACGAGACTATTCTCTTTTCGTGGTTTTTATCAAATTCTTTTCCGGGAGGAGTGATACGCACTTCTACTTTTTGTTCATTGGGATTCAAGGAAGTTGGGTTTTTTATTCCTGCAGCAGCCAGTTGCCATTCGTTTAATGAAGGTAAGCGGAACTTTACTTTTTTAAACTTATGTTCAGGTGAACGGTTGTATTGCTCGGTGAGCCAATCACAGTAAGCTACGGCGGCCTCGTACGAAAGGTTGACAGCCGGATATGGTGAGAATCCTTTGTTCTTTTTTGTTGGGATATGATTGGATGTGTATCCTTTCATGAGTGAAAGGGTGGGTTCTGAATACTCCGAAAAATCGAATTTGTACTTTTCGTAGAGCTCAGTCAGATTGTGCTCTTTCAGGTAATTCAAAAATAGATTGTATTGTTCGTTGGTCACTTCCGAGTCGAAGGCATAGATGGTTTGGTAGACCTGCCGAAAGCCATCGTCTACGGATTTGATATTGACTTTTGAAGGGAAATAAGGAATTTCTTCCGGAGCATTATTTAGGAAACGCGCTATGATACTTTCGTTGCCAGTATCTTGCGCAATTTTTTCCATCATCTTTTTTAGATCGCGTGCCTTTTCGATTGATCCTTCTTTGATGTACGATTCATATAAAAGAATCATCGGCAATAAATAATTGGGACTGAATTGTTTTCCAGCATCGTGGCTTGTTTTGCCATTAAAGTCGACCAACAGGTAGTCCATCAAAAATTCTTTTTCCAGATTTTTTCGGATTTGCGAAATGTTATCGACGTTGGTTAAACTGTGCAGCGATGCCAGTCCCACCACATAAAGGTATTCTTTGATAGAGTGAACATTTTCTTTTGGGATGGTTAGTGCATAATAGAATTTTTTACCAGCGTTTTCTTTCGGCAAAATGGCGCAAAGTGCAGAGGCATTCCACGGCCCACTGTTGGTGTAAGTGATATTGGCTGCTTTGAACTTTCGTTGCAGATAGTTAGCGTCATTCAACATTTCTAAATTGATAATGCAAACATCTTTGCGGATACCATACGTGTCTTGCAACAGGTACAATGGAATGGTGGTGTTTTCTCCTTCGGTAATTAAGATGGAGGATGGCGCTACGGATTGAAGTACATTGTAACTGTAGTTGAGAAGTGAAGCGGATACTTGAGCACCTTTTAGCAGGTGATCGCTAAACTGAGACCGTCCGGATGGATCTAATTCATACTCGGAAAGCAATTGCAAGAGCGCGTATGTTTCCGGTCTTTCCGGATTGCGCGCATAAGCGGTTTTTAAAAACGTTTGTGCTTCCGATGTTAATCCTTTGTTCCAACCCTTGGCCACAAGTAATTCAAAGGAATCAGGCACGGCCATTTCCATTTGGCGAATAATTTCAGAGAGCTTTTGAGGAGGCTCTTGCGCAAATACAGATGCGGTGTAGTAATTAAGCCATGCCGATGCGTTGGCAGTAGAAGTGAGTGTTTCCATTTTCCAGGCTTTTGCCTGATCGGCATACCATGCCACTGTTTTTATTTCCAGTGTTTTTGGAAGAATGCGTTCGGCAGGTGAGCTCAAGCCCAGTAGGGGAAGAGCCACGAGTAAAATAAATAATCGTTTCATATTGGTTTTTATCCAGTTTAAGATGTCAATTCGATTGTTATTTGCTTGCCCGCGAGCCAAGATCAAATAAAGCAATTCAAAGCGCAGTACACCTCAACCAGAGAAACGTTCAATTATTTAAAAAAAAGTTGTTGAAGATTCACTCTTTCTTTTTGCCGATCAGTTTTTTCACAAACTCTAACTGCCGGTCGTAGTTGTTAACTAAATCCAAGGGTTCAACCGCCACGATGTGATCGGGTATGGTGCCGCGTCCCGGCTCGAATTTGCCTATGGTAGCATTTGAGTAATACACGAGAGGACTACCAATTTGAATTTTTGAGTAGGGAAGTTCTACATGAATGAAGCTGGCTCCGTTGCCACCTTCATAGGCACCGCCGCATTCCTTCCCTACCAAGGTGCCTACCTGATACGTTTTGCAGGCAGCGAGAAATTCTGCCGCTGAAGAAAGCGAGCGTTCATTTTGTAAGATGTAAACAGTGCCTTTAAATCGATTCGATTTGGGTAGTTGAAGCTGTAATTCAGCCGTCACTTCCTGACGCAGCGAAAAAGTACCATCGGCTTCTTTCTTCAATTCGTGTTTCAGATTTTTTCGATCTTCAGACGAAAGATCGGAGAAGGCTAAAAATTCGGAGCTATCCGTAATGGCATGCATCTTCTGGTAATATCGCACCGCCGTATCCTGTTTCATAAGAAAAGTAAACAATTCAACACCTTGTATATCCCACCCGCCTGTGTTGCTACGCACGTCAATAATCAGATTGGAACACTTTTTAGATTCTATTTTTTTCAGCGCATTATCCATGAATTTTTTCATTCCTAATCTCGCTGTTTCGGTGGTTGTCATTCCCTTGCCGCCAAACCCATCAAAGCGAAGAAGTGCGGTGTTGGGAACATCTGCCGGAAATGACAATCGCCAGGGCTGCTTGTAACGTTGGTTGTACAATTGATTTGCTTTCTGATTGATTTTATTTTTGGTGTAAGCTCTTTCAGTAATTCCGTATTTCTGAGCCGGCACTGTGGCGCGATAGAGTTTCCCATTCAAGTCTTTAAATGTTACGTCAAACTGATCGGGGCGTTCAATCAACGTGTAGTAAAACAAACAAAATGATCCGCCTTGCAAGGCCGTGTTCTTCGATACCTCAATGTAGCCATCCGACCAATAGTGCTTTTTGATAATCTGCATGATGTTCTCTGAAGAGCGGCCATTGATTTGCACCAGCTCATATCCTAAGGTAATCTGTGGATCGGTGCTGCCATTAAAAATAACATACAGCTTGTTGTCAATTGGAAATAAGAAAAATGGAAATGTGCGAATACTTCCGATGTAGCGATTGAAGTCAGCAGTGGGTAGCGCATGGGTGTGTGCACAGCGCACATCCGCAACAACGGATAAAACACTTTTGTAAAACGAATAGAAAGGCCAAGGCTTGTCGAATAGCTGATAAACGCTGTCCAACTTTGACTGCATTTTTTCTTTGGGCAAGTAGCGATAGAGCCCGGGATGTGTTTCGGTAAGTAGTTTTCTCAAATAATTAAAATCTTTCTGCATCTGCCCGGGAGAAAGCATTTTCGTAGCAAGCGAATCGGGTTGTGCGAAGCCGATCAGGGGAAAGAGTAAAAGGATCAGGAAAAGATGGCGAGACTGCTTCATTAGCTTTTTTGCAGTAAAGAAACGTAGTGGAGACCACCTTTACTTCTCAAAACTAGATTTGAGCGTTGATTTAGTTCTTTTTTTGTTGTTGAGCCATAAATTCGGTAGGCGATACGCCGGTAAACTGTTTGAATGTGCGCTGAAAAGTAGCCTGCGAGTTAAAGCCACATTCAAAGGCAATGCCGGTGATGGTGAGATGCGGTTGTGATTCCAGCAGTCGCTTTTTTACTTCTTCAACCCGGTATTGGTTAACGAATTCATTAAAGCTCTTTCCGGCATGTTGATTTAATACAGCCGAGATTGTTTTCTGTGGAATACCCGTTGCTATCACCACATCGCTCAACGACAGCTCAGGGTTTAGAAACATTCGATCCTGAAACACTATTTTTTCTAAAGCCATTAATGTTTCTAGAACAGTTTCGGGATTAATGGATTTCGAAACAACGAACGGTCGTGCTTTCAAATAACCATTGAACCCTAGCCAGTACACCATCACTGTCAATGGAATGTACACAGGGTACCATCCCACCCAATCGAGCAAAGCATCTGACAATGATGGAATGAGGTATGGTACTAAGTGCAGCAACCATATACTTTGAAAAATAGCAAAGCTGATTAAAAATTGTTTGGGCCAATCTAAGACTTTGATTTTACGATTCACGATCCACTTTCTCCAAGCGAAAATTGTGTAAGTAGTTAAAGACACCCATCGGGGGAAATCAGCATACACATTGAAGTGATCCATGAACGAATCCCAAAAGATATACTCGGTTATCGCAAATAAATTAACTAATGCCCCAGCAATAAAGAAACAGTGGAACAGGCTAGGAAAAAAATCAATAATGATGGGAACGAAATGAATACGATGCGACCGGTTGAGTTTAAAATCAGGTGTATACAATGACTCTACGTAAAAATAAATCAATGGCCCAATGGGCATGATGATGACCAACGGAATAAACAAAGACACAGCATTCCAGAACACGGAGCCCTTTATAATGTCTTGGTTGAGTATGTAAAGATTCAAACAAGCAAGAGAGATTAGAAAAAGGATTGCAGCCAGCAACTTGTTTGCATACAGCTTTTCTTTTTTGAGGTAAAGCAATGAACTAATGATGAAGCCCTGAATGGCTCCCAGTAAAATGACGTTATCTAAGAAATTTTTCAGTTGCATTTAGATATGATACACCCAGTCTTTGTACTGGCCATCGGTAGAATTAAAATCCATTCGCTTTTGAAAAGGCCAATCCAAGGGTTCAACGGAGATGATTCGATCGAGTTGAAGATTGCGATAGCCTTCTTTACCTCCCGCTTTTGTGAAGCCGCCTGTTTGCCAGCAGACCAATACAATTTGATTTCGTGAAGTGGTACACACACCATAGGGACAAACAAGCCGTGGCAATGGCTCACCCTCCAATGAAATGCGACATCCTTTTTTGTTTTCGGATGCTTCCCAGAGTTGTTGTGTGATTTCTTCGAGCGACATACTATTTTGTATTCACAATTTCGTGGCTAAACCAGTTCAAGTAATGTTCTATCTGCGAAACAAGATAGTAGGGAAGATTGAGGAGATGAAATGATTTGCCTTTGGCTGTGGTAATTTTTGAAATACTCATTTCGCCTGCAAAAAACCGAACCGCCAAGGTATGAGGCACCTCGTCCATAAAAAGGTGTAACGACTTCAATGTTCCTTCGCGTCCTGCTTTTACTTCAATTGGTATCAGTTGACTATTGAAAGGGAGTAAATAATCAATTTCAGCCAGTGATTGTTTTTTCTCTTTCACCCAGAAATGCAGGGTGCTTAGCGCATTGAATTGTGTGGCCAATAGTTCTTGCCCCACTAAATGTTCGATAAGCGTTCCTTGATAAACTCCATTTAAATTTTCTGAGCTCAGGATTTCTTTTTGGATTCCCACAAAATAGTTGAGCAGCCCGGAGTCTAATACATGCAAACGAGGTGATTTTTTTTGATCGGGTATCAAAGGCAGCACGTATCCGGTGTCGGGATAAATAAGGTGAATGAGCAATGCCTTTTGAAGTGTGCGCAAAGCTTCACCGATCTCTTTAGATTTGTAATTTGAGTTTCCGAAACCTTGAAACTTTATTCGCTTACCGGCTTGCGCATAAGACGCGCGAATGACATGCCTAATAACTTGAAGTTGTGATTGGTTCGAAGCGTATTTTTCGGCATCGTCAATATAGGACGCAATGAGTGAATCGTAGATCGGAGCCAATGCCACTAAATCTTTGTGTTGCGCATAATGATTAACTACTTCGGGCATTCCGCCAATCAGAGCATATGTACGGAACAAACTTAACAACTTCGAATGTGCAAAAGCGGCAATAGGTATTTTAGTCAGTTGTTCAAGAGCAGATGTTTCACCCATCGCGGAAAGAAACTCCGGGAATGAAACTGGGCGAAGAACTTTGTAATCGACACGCCCCACCGGAAAGCTTACGGATTTGTCGAATAAAGTTTCCAGCATACTACCCGCAGCTATTACAGGTAGGGTAGGTTCTTGTTCGTAAAGATAGCGAAGCACGTGAATGGCTTGAGGAACCTCTTGTATTTCATCGATGAATAGAAGTGTTTCGCTTTTAGTATCGATGTGTTTGTTTTTCAAAAAGAAAATGGCCTGCAGCAGCGTTTCTAAATTTTTGAACTGCTCAAAAGGCTGCCGATCTTCAGGTAATTCGAGGTTGAGGTAAATATATTGTTTAAACTGAGCTGAGAATTGGTTGATTGCCGTGGTTTTCCCAACCTGTCTGGCACCCCGAATAACCAATGGCTTTCTGGGGTAGCTTAAAACCCATTTTTTGAGCTCATTTTGGATGTTCCTTTCAAACATTTCCTAAAGTAAGGGTCAAAATACTTAATTTTTGTCCCAAAGTAAGGGTAAAATTTGTCAAAAAACGACACAAAGTAAGGGTAAATTAAATAAAATCTAGCCCAAAGTAAGGGTAATTACACCTAAAGACACCGCATTTACTCGGCCACCGATGGCTGAATTTTTACGGCCACCATCGCGGGCCACAGTTTACCGGTGATCAGCAACAGCTTGCTTTTCTTTTCGTAGGCAATGCCATTCAACACGTCGGCATTGGGGTTGAGCGGAAATACTTCTTCGGCCAGCTTCGTCATGTCCATACGGCCTACTACTTTTCCGCTGGCCAAATCGATTTTTAAAATGAAATTGGTTTGCCATTGATTGGCATACAGAAAACCATCAATGAATTCCAGTTCGTTGAGTCGCTCGGCTGCTTTGTCACCATCGGTTACTGTTATGGTGGAAACTTCTTGCAAGGTTAATGTATCGAGAACATGAATTTTATTCGAACCGTCACTCACAAACAAATTTTTTCCATTGTGGGTAATGCCCCAACCTTCATGCGAATAGCTAAAGTCTTTTATTTTTTCGAATGTGCGGAGATCGTACACAAAGCCTTGCTTGTTTTGGTAGGTGAGTTGGTAGACTTTGTTGTTGAGGATGGTGATTCCCTCACCAAAAAACTCTTTCGACAATTGTACTTTTTTGTCTTGTTTTCCCGAAGCGATATCTACTTCGGCAATCCATGAAGTTCCATACTGCCCCGTGCCTTCAAATAATTTTCCCTGCTCGACTACAAGACCTTGGGTAAACGCATCTTTATCATGCGGAAAAACTTTGACAATGTTGTAGCCAATCAAATCAGAAGGGGCTTCCTTTTTTTTCGATTGGCAACTCAGTAAAATTCCAAACGCACACAAGGCGATTAAATACTTTTGCATACAAGTTTACTTTACAATAATGGCTTTATCTGCTTTCTTCACTAAATGTCCGAAGGAAATTAACTCTAATCCTTTGCTTTTGGCAAACAATTCAAAATCATGTTGGTGAGCTGCATCTACACATACTAGTAGACCTCCGCTGGTTTGCGGGTCGGCCAAAATCATTCGTTGGGTGTCGGTTAATGAACTGATTTTATTTCCGTAGCTATCCCAGTTGCGCTGTGTACCACCCGGTGTTGATTTTTGTTGGAGGTAATCCAAAAGGAAATCAAACTTAGGCACACGATCAAATTCAATTTCGGCCGAGAGATTACTTCCTTCACACACTTCCGTGAGATGCCCCAGCAATCCGAAGCCTGTGACATCTGTCATGGCACTTACATAACTTAGCTTGCCAAAGTCAGCTCCGACTTTATTTAACGTCAACATCGTGTCAACGGCTTTTTTCAAATGTGCCTCTTGAACAATTCCTTTTTTCTGCGCAGTGGTAGTGATGCCAATGCCGATCGGTTTTGTTAAATAAAGCAATGACCCTTCGCGTGCGGTGTCGTTTCGTTTTAAGTTTTCTCTTTTTAATTTGCCGCTCACTGCTAATCCAAACACTGGCTCAGGGCAATCGATACTGTGACCGCCGGCAAGTGGAATGCCTGCTTCGGCACATACTTTTCGGCTTCCTTCCAAAACTTGTTTGGCTACCTCTGGGGCAATTTTATTTATTGGCCAACCTAAAATTGCGATAGCCATAAATGGTTCGCCGCCCATCGCATAGACATCACTAATGGCATTCACGGAAGCAATGGCACCAAACGTGAATGCATCGTCTACAATCGGCATAAAAAAATCAGTAGTGCTTACAATGCACGTACCATCACCCAGATCGTAAACCGCTGCATCATCTTTCGATTCATTGCCCACCAGCAAATTGGGAAAGCTTGCTTTGGGTAAATCAGAATGCAACATGCTGTCTAAGACAGCAGGCGAAATTTTACAGCCACAACCTGCACCGTGAGAGTATTGAGTGAGTTTAATATCTGTCATTTTTTAATTTGAATGAGATCGCACTTGTTTTTCTGTTTCGCTTCGCAGCATCTCTGCATAACTGGCGGAGTCAGTTCCATCCCAAGGGAGTGCAAATTTTACCCGTTCTTTCTTATTCGCAATACTTCCCAAGTAATATTTGTCGTAGTAGGTAAGTAAAATATCAATGGTGGTAGCCATGTCGCCTTCCAACCATTTTTCTTTCGCAGCTTTGTAATGCTGGCCGCCCAGTCGTTTTACAATTTTATCCATCGCGGCTAAAAATTCCATTTTATCCGCAGGGCCATATTCGTTTACCAATCGCTGAATACGAATTTCTTTGGGCACATCCATTTGTACTAACGGGCTCGCTTTCATGGTTGCCCAAAAATCAGGAGGCAGAAAAACTTTACCGATGGTGATGGATTCGTCTTCGATCCAAATTCGTTTGGAAAGGTCAAGCTGAAAAAGTTTTTCAAACAGATCGTTGTGAAATTGCTCTGTAGTCGGCTGCGGAGGTTGCATTAAACTACCGAAGGCAGAGCCCTTGTGATTGGCGAGTGTCTCCAAATCTAAAATTTGTTCACCTTGTTTTGCTAATTCACGAAGCACTTCACTTTTTCCGCTTCCGGTGCATCCGCCAATGAGCGTAAGTTGCAAGGGCTTCTTGAAATAATCAGCCGCGAATTGCCGATAGGCTTTGTAGCCGCCCTTCAGTGCTTGCGACTTTACTTTGGCCATGCCTATGAATTGGCAAAAATTATTCGAGCGCATGCCCCCGCGCCAGCAGTGTACGAGCACTTCTTGTCCGCCAGCTATTTTCTCAGCTTGTTGAACGATCTCCTTTAACCGAGGGCCCACCAATCGGAAGCCCTCGTAAATTGCTTCTTGCGGACCTTTGCGTTTGTAGGTGGTTCCTACGATGATGCGCTCTTCGTTGTTGAGTAGTGGAAGATTGGTGGCACCACTGATATGACCTTGTGCATATTCGCCTTCCGACCGCACATCCAGCACGGGCAATGTGGTACGCAACCTAAAAAAATCTTCGAGCGACAAAGGCATTGGTCAAAGATCGGAAAATTAATGACTAGCCGCTTGGTGCTTGAACAAAATTTAAAGCATGGTTGTGTTCTTAGTCACCAAAATTCACCGACAAAATAGAAGAGATACCAATTCTAAATCCGTAATCCTGATAGGTTCCGTTAGTGAACGCCACGGCACCTTCCAATCGGAAAATGCGAAGGATGCCATCCAGTCCGTATCCCACCTCAGTGAAGTTCTTCGATGAAGGTGTGCTCAGGTAATTGACAAAGAAATTTTCCTGTACGCCCATCAGGCGAATCATTGGAATGCGTGTGATCAAAAATTTACGGAAGTGATAATGCGCACTCACGGAAACAAATTGATCACGGGTACTGTACAGGTAATAATCCATTAGGCGGAAACTGCCCACAGGATCTGAAGTAATGATCGGTGTTTTGTTTCCCAAGAAGTGCTTGTAGTCCATGAAGTAGAGCTTATCGGCATTTAGGAATTTTCCGGCTTTCAGATTGACATCAAACGTGCCACGAATTCCAAATTTAATTTGCTGACGAATGCCCGCTTCAATCAAATCGTAATTCACATCGCTGCCAAAAATGCCATTGAATCCTTTCTTGTAATTGAAGCTCAATACTGGCGACGAATTTTGAATACGGAATTTACTTCCGTTGCGGATGCGGTACTTCTGCCACGGGCGTGCTTCGATTCCTACGGCTCCGGTAAACGCCGTGTTGTTTTCAAAACCCGTGTTGAGTGTTTCCACATTCACCGGTGCATTAGGACGATAATTTTCTTTGTTATCGGAGAAGAATGTATAGTTCGAACGATTATCTAACTCGTGGCGTCTGGAAAGTGCCCAGGAAGAAGTAATTGTAAATTTATCATCAAAACGTTGACGGAACTTTAGATCAATAAAATCCTGTTCATACAATTTCATCCAGTTATCGCCACTGAAAAGTGAGGTGAGTGTGTTAACGAAAGAGTGAATAGGCTCATCGCTGTTGTATTGTTCCACATAGCGGCCACCTTCCAATGTGATCCGTTGATTTTGATTGCGATACTCTACGCGCAGTTTGCCGGTGAGCAACTGACGCGAGAAAGCGTAACGTGCAATCGGGCTGATTTCAAGTCGCGAGGTGCGTGCCTTTTTGGTTGAATCAGTTTTGTCTTTGATCACCCAACGTTTGTAGAAACTGGTGCGATAGATCAGATTGAAACCTTCTACGGTGTTGAAGCCGCCATAAGGAAAGTGAATGCGGAAGTCGGTTGTTTTGTTAATTCGGTAGCTGTTGCCTACCAACAAATCGGTGGGTCGGAATCCTTTTTTTCCTTTGCGGGATTTGAGCGTGTCACCTTCCTCGCGTTGGCGCTCCACGGTAGAGATGCTGTCGTTAATCTGGTAGCCGCGCTCTTCCTGCTTCGAAAGTGCAACGGGACGAATTTCAGTCCAGAATGTAGAGTCTTTTTTATAAGCAGCCGAGTCAACGGTAAATGTACTTTCCGAAATCACTTCCGGTTCTTTAGTTTCTTTCTGTTCCTGCTTTTCGTACTCGCGCACCATCTGGCGAAGCTCTTTGTTAGTCACTTCTTTGCCGGAGGCGAGTCGCTCCTGAATTTGCTGATCTTTCTTGCTGAATTTCTTCTCGATTTTTTTCGCTTCCTCTTTTTCAATCTTCTCATCAACCACTTTCATTTCGGCTACTACCAAATCAGGATTGAGGGTGATTTTGTAGTCCTTCAATGTAGCTAAGTATTCGGCTGTGAACTCAAATCCAAAAACTTTTCCATCCACAAAAAACTGCTGGGAAATGGGCAACCATGCTTTATCTTCGATGGGGTTGTAAATCTGCTTTACTTTAAAGTTGATTCCCAATTTTACTGTGCGCAGGTCTAAGCTGTGTATACTCCACCAATCTTCTACGATAAAAATCATTCCTTCAAATACATTATCGCCTTTAGAGCGAGGCGTTACTTTGATTTTACTGACTTCATAGTTATTGTCTTTGAATGAGCCGAGGTATTCAAATTTATAGTATGAAAATGCTTTTGGAGAAAGTGGAGATACCACTTCGGCAATTTCTGATTCGTAGAAACTGCCAAACACAAATTGATTGGGCGAGGTGTTGCGATCTTTTCCTTTGGTGTAAACGGCAATTACTTTTTCTTCGAACTTATTAGGGCGTGTGTATTTGATTTCACTAACGGACTCAGAAATAAACACGCGGTCTTTAGTGATGCCTTCTTTTTCAACTGCCTTTTTAGCAAACCAAGGATAATCTTTCAATTGACCTTTTCCTTTGATGTAAACTTTGGCGGTATACTTATCCAGTTGCTGGGTGTGGTATTTTGCTTTGCCAATGGCTTTGCGCATGATGGTGTAGGCGGGGTCTTCTTTGCCGGCTTTGATGATTACGTTTTGCAACACCACTACTTGGGTTTTCAACACGATGTTGATTTCAACAAAGTCGGAGCCTACTTCAATTTTGCGTTGTGTGGTTTCATAGCCAAGGTATTGAAACAGCACATCGTATTGACCGGGAGGCAGCGATAGTTCAAATCGCCCTTCCATATCGGTGGCTGCACCGGCAGAAGTTTGTTTAACAAATACGCTGGCAAAAGCCAGAATCGCTCCATCATCACCTTTGATGGTACCTCGGATTCCTCCCGCGAAAGCGGATGAAGAAACTAACAGAGTAAGCGCAAATAGTGGGGAAACTAATTTTTTCATCAAAGCAATAGACGCAAGTAAGCGGGTTTAGGTTGTCTAAGGATGCACCGTTAGCGATAAAAGTTTTTCAGACGAATCATATTTTCTACCGATTCGGGTACGAGGTATCGAATGGACTTATTGGCCTTGATACATTGGCGAATGTATGTGGCGGAGATATCCAGCAGGGGAGCTTCAATCATTTTGACATGCGGATGACGCATAAGTTCTGTATTTGTTACATCCGGGCGAGGATAAACATACAATTCATATTGTTCTAGTATTTGTTCGTAGTTCTTCCACTTTTTAAAACTCTCGAGGTTATCCTGCCCCATGATGATTTTAAATTCTTTGCCGGGATGCTTTTCTGAAAGGTAGGCCAGCGTGTGAATGGTAAAACTCGGTTTGGGCAAATGAAATTCTACATCCGACACTTCAATTTTATAATGATCAGCCACAGCGGCTTTGGCCATGTCAAAGCGATCAAATTCATGCAGCAAACCTTTGCTTGGCTTGAGCGGATTTTGCGGAGAGACCACCAGCCAAACTTTGTTGAGGTCGGTATTTTCGGCCATTACATTGGCAATGATCAGATGCCCGATGTGAATGGGGTTGAAAGAGCCAAAGAAAAGACCAATTTTTTGCACTAGGATTTGGAAAGAGTTTGGAGGAATTCAGTGGGTGTGAGCACAGGAATCAAAGATGACTTGAAGTGATTTACGTTTCTGGTCAGGATAACATCAATGCCTTTTATTTCTTTTGCTGAAAAGAATTGTAGTCCATCTTCAAAATCTACAAACTTTGAGGTAAGCACTTGTTCAAAATGATTTTTAGTGAGATCAATTACCTTGACCCATGTCAAGATTAATTCAACACACTTGTGGGGATTGCCACCAAACTTTCGGGCAAAGTAAGCGCAGTTGGCGATGGTTAATGCAGATGCGTACAATTCAATTCTACCTTCATCACCCAATATTAATATTTGCCTGGAGTCGTTTAAAAATTGACTTCTCTCTAAAATTACATCGAGCAGCACATTGGTATCAACGAAAACTGCCTTCTTCATTTAAGGTGCTTTTCAGTCAAAATTTTCAGCAATTCCTGATCGTAGTCAAAGTTGTCAGGTACTTTGCCGGCAATTCCAATTAAATCTAAAATGGAGCCCTTTTTCTTTGATTTTGTTAAATCAGAATCATCTTCGCGTAAGTAGTTTTCAACCATCTTAGAAAGGCTAATACCTTTCCTTTTAGACCTCCGTTTAGCAGATTCTACGACCTTGGAATCGATGCTCAAAGTCAGTTTGGCATTCATACGTAAAAATTGAATTATACGTAAAGATGAGAATGTTGCTGGAATAAATCAACGACACATTGATGCCCATCCAGCTGAGAGGCCAATTATTATTTGAATTGATTATATAGTTTTTGTGCTTCGGCAACCGACTTATCTAAGTCCTCATTGAGCAACACCACATCAAACTTATCTTGAAATGACATTTCAAATTTAGCTTTGAAGAGCCTGCGCGAAAGGCTCTCTTCGGTTTCGGTGCCGCGTGAGTTGAGGCGCTGTGCCAGAATTTCAATGGAGGGCACTTTTACAAATACCGAAAGTGCTTTATCGCCAAAATATTTTTTCAGGTTGATGCCGCCTTTCACATCTACATCAAAAATCACATTCTTACCTTCCGCCCAGATGCGTTCAATCTCTGATTTTAAAGTGCCGTAAAAATTACCGGCATATACTTCTTCCCACTCAATAAATTCGTTGGCATCAATTTTCTCTTTAAATTCTTCCGGAGTTAAGAAGTGGTAATCTTTTCCATCTACTTCCGTTCTTCCCCGCCTGTCACGGGTAGAGGCCGAAATAGAAAAACCCAGATCGGGATTGTTTTCGAGTAAGTATTGAACGATAGTGGTTTTGCCAGAACCGGATGGAGCAGAGAAGATGAGCGCTTTACCGGCCATTGGCTAGAAAGATTTTTGTTCGATTTGCTGTTTTATTTTTTCGATCAGATCGCCGGGAGCTGCACCACCGCAGCATTTGGATTGCACGAGCTGTTTCAATGACATATCTAAGTCGTATGATTTGTAGCACGGCATGCAATGATCCATGTGCACTTTGAAGTATTGCTTTTGTTCTTCGGTGGCCTGGCCATCCAAAATAGTTTGCAACATTTCCATGCACGTTGGTTTCGGCTGATCTGGCTTTGCAAAAGGATTGGTCGGATTGTTCATAGCTAAGCTTTATTATAACCCATTGACTTCGCGTATTCGCTCAATTTTTCTTTGAGTAGATTTCTGGCGCGGTGCAGGCGACTGCGTACAGTGCCGATGGGGATGTCCAAAATTTTGGCCATCTCCTCGTACTTAAACCCTTCTAAGTCGCACAGTATAATCACCGTTTTAAAATCTACGTCTAATGAATTTAAGGCATTCGAAATTTCATCTCCGATCATGTCTTTGAGCGATTCCACGCGCAGATCGGGGGTGATTTGTCTATCTACCTCTTCTGAGTTATAATATGTTTCTACTTCCTGATAGTCAACTTTAGCCGGCTCTTTGCTTTTTTTCCGGTAATCGTTGATAAAACTGTTTTTCAAGATGCGGAACAGCCATGCCTTCGCATTAGTTCCTTTTTGGAATGATTCTATGAACCGATACGCTTTTAAATATGTGTCTTGCACTAAATCTTTAGCGTCATCGCGATCTAAAGTAAGGCGATAACCGAAGTTATACATCGAGTGGATGTGGGGGAGAAACTCCTGATTGAAGATCTCGCCTTTTTCTTTTTCCGAATAATTTTGTTTGGGGACTTCTTCCAATTCCATGGGGTGGTAAAAGTAGTAAAGGAAACCCGATTCTGGAACGTGAAATTTAAACGATTTTGTAATTCTTGTATTCGCCTATGCGAAAGCCGAAAAATCGCTTTACCCGTTCTTTAAACGAATAATTCTTCTTCGATACATCAAAGTCAAACTTCCAGTTTTTGCGGGCAATTCGTTCTTTCATTACGGCAGGATGGGTATCGGTGAAAAGCTCCAGCGAGTCGATAGTGCTGTAATCAAATTCGCTGGCTTTGGCCAGGTTCTCTTCCAACCATTGATCATCGTGATAATAACTGGTGAAAGCTCGCTGCTTGCGCACCATAGCCCGCGGATCGCGTACCCAGCCATAGTGGTAGATGTAGGCATCGATGAGTTTCACACGCAACTTTTCATTCGGCTTTTTGCGAAACCCCTGGGCATCGCGATATGAAAAAATGGACTTGTCGTTGCGTACTACGCGAATCTCACGGCGGTACCAGTTCCACGATTCACCTACATAGTCATACGACCCATAAAAATGTTTGTAATGAAATAAAAGCCCTTCTACCGATGGATTGTCTTTGTATTTAACCATAGCCTGTCGTATGGCATCGTGGTATTTTTCGTGAATCACCTCATCGGCTTGAATATAAAAAGCCCAGTCTGCATCGGATGCTACCGCCTGAAAAGCTTTGTCTGTTTCTAATGCAAAAGTGCGACCACCTTCGCGCAGGGTGTCATCCCAAATGGTGTGTATGATTTTTATTTTGGGTGAACCGATACCTTCAATCAAGGCCAATGTTTCGTCTTCACAATTACCTACCGCTACAATAAACTCATCGCACAAGGGCAGCACGGATGTTATTGCCTCCACTACTGGGTAATCGTACTTCACTGCATTGCGCACCATTGTAAAACCGGCTACTTTCATTTTTAATCTATTTAGTTTTTGGTGGATCAAGTTGAGCAGTATCGCGCAAGGTAAAGCCGTTTTCAGAAGAAACTTCTACCTTGATTTTACAAAACAGAGAATGACCAATGTAGGTGTTGGGAAGATGATGTACTAAACAATGTGTCGGTAGTTCGGCAACGCCATTTGCCGCATCGTACTTTACCAACGGTATGACGTTTCCGCGAAAACGTTTCATATGCAACGAATGATATCCGATTGCCGATTTTTCGCGGATAGGAAAGCCATCAAAATTAAATTTCCACTCCTGCGATTGACTAAAACGAATCAACTCGTTGCGATCATAAATCCAAAATCCACCATACGGGTTTACATCGTTCCATAAAAAAAACTGATCGTTTACCTGAACTACTTTTTGAGGAATGGATGTGAGGTCGGTTAGATACCTGGCTTGCTGCGGTGATACTTCAAAACGTAAGAATGCCAGATTGAAATCATTCTGATAACAGACATCTTTATGGGCTAGCCAGTAATTGAAGTTTTCGGCTGTAAAGCAGATGTCGTCTTCTAAGTAAAGCTGGGCATCATAGATGTTCAGGTTTTTCTCTATCACTTTGCGATTTTCCCATGTCAGAAAATAAGGATGCACTAGCGCAGTAAGGCCCAGTCGATTCCACAACCCGTTGAAGTAGGCTACTTTTCCACGTTTGGAATATGCATAGTACTGAATATAAACATTGGGCTGTGCGAAATGGGCACGCACAGAATGGTTGTTGGTGTAAATATAAATGTCTACCTCTGCCGGAATGCGCAGCAAATGATCAACCACTTGTTTGAGGTATGTAATTCTGGACTCGACAAAGAAGAATGGAATGTGTGCGGCAATTTTCATAGCATCTCAATTACCTGATTTGTTTGTGAATACCCATTTTCGGCCCACACAGTTTTGTTTTCGATTGCCGCTTCTAGCATTTTCATGTTGCGTTCATCGCGATCGCGCGAAAAGATTGTATGGTGCAGGTGAAAACAAACGGCTTGAAACTTGAGGTGCTGTTTAAACACGTGCTTGTTGATCAGTCGTATTGCTAACTCACTGTCCTCTCGGCCCCAGCCAACAATGTCGGTGTTAAATCCATTTACGGCTATGAAGTCGTTTTTCCAAAAAGAAAAGTTACAACCCTTTACGCCCTCAATGGAATGCGGGTCGTTGAGAAGCATGAATAGTTTAGAGATTATTCGGTTGTGAATGGAATTGAATCGATTTTTGATACCCTTGCTCAACCAATGGATGCGGTAGTTCTTGCCTTCAATCAATTCTTTGGTGGTTGCCTCATCAATTAACGTGCGACTGCCCCGCAGATAAAATCCCGGTTTGGCATTTGCCAGATGCTCTTCAATAAACCTGCGATGAAGTAAGATATCACCATCGGTTTGAATGACGTAGTCAAAGCGACTGTGGCGTATGGCTTCGTTGAGGATGATCGTTTTACGAAAGCCGATATCTTCATGCCAGAAGTGGCGGATGGGTACCGTTGTTTTTTTTCGAAGTTCCTGAATCAGCAGTTTGGTTTCCTCTTTCGAGCCATCATCGGCAATTAAAATTTCTCCCGGCAATACAGTTTGATCCAACGCACTAAGAATACAGAGCTCTAATGCTTGCGGCCAATTGTAGGTAGAAATCAATAGAGAGGCAGAGGTTGGCATCGGATAGTTTTCTAATTAATTATAAAGGTTAACTTCACCGTTTGTTTGCAAATAGTTACCAACAGCCATGAAGATTACGTACGCAAAGTTATTTAAAAAACTACCTTTTTTAACTGCCCTTCGCTTTAGTTTGCTCATTCTGATCAAGAAAATGATGGCCAATGAGGCGAATATTTATTTTTCTCAGACCGGTGAAGATACCGTATTGAAATTTTTATTGCGCGAAGGTGGCAATGGTGTGTATGTAGACATTGGCTGCAATACACCGATCTATTTATCAAACACCTTTTTTCTTTATATATCCGGATGGAATGGTATTTGTGTGGACGCCAATGAGCGACTCTGTCAGCAGTATAGAAAGGCCCGCCCCTTTGATACCGTAGTGCATGCGGCGGTATCAGATATAGAGAAAGAAGTGACCTTCCACATTTCCGATAAAGTGCCGGCGGTTTCCACTATTGATCAACAACAACTGGAAGAATGGAAAAAACATTGGGAGTTTAACCGTGAAGTGAAAATGATAACGCAGCGGGTAGAAACTATTCTTGATAAACACTTGCCCACGGGAACAAGCATTGATGTTTTAAGCATTGATGTAGAAGGACATGATCTCAATGCTTTGATGTCAGTGAATTTGAATAAATACCGCCCCCGATTTATTGTGATTGAAATCCATGAATTTAAACTCTCTGAAAATAACGATGATCCAATAGTGAAGTATTTGAAGGACAACGGTTACGTCCTCGAGTACTTTTCAACGATCAACGGTTATTTCCGCGATAGACGCCGTTAACGCTTTAGCAGGTATTCGGCTAGTTTTTTGGTGGTGAGATGTTGCCGGGTGTAGTTCAGTAATTCGAGTCCGTACTTAGTGTGATCGAATTCTGTTCCTTTCTCGTAATGTTCGTTTGTCGCCAACAGTAAATCCTTGGGTAGTAGATTCATCGTAAGACGCGGACAACCTTTTAAGTTGATAAAATAAGGAATACAGCCATTCATTAGAATTTCATAATGGCGCAAACAATCCCAGCCACCCTTCTTACTGGTAATGCCAAAAACGGAAGTTTGGTAGTCGTGGTAGTAGTCTTCTACCCGATCAAAAATGTACGTGGTCAAATCGCCGGGTACAATGTGTGCTACGCGCTTCGTTTTAGCGGGCAGGCTTTCTACAATCAACGACTCTGGTATGCAAAAATTGATTGGCTTAATCAGATCGGTTTCCATACTCAACTCGCGTTTGTAGTAGGTGCTGTCGCGGGTAAATCGAAGCTCTACGCGGTCTTCATCTTCTCCGTCCACCGTGATGATTCTATCTTTTGAGTAGTGCGCTGTGATCAAATCATAATATCTTTCGAAGCGATGAATGGAACCGTAGATGATAAAGTCATAATATTTTTTTTCGACTCTTCTTTTCATTTCCGGCACTGGAATGCAGGTTGGATAACTTTTTAACTGGCAGTACATGGTGAAGCCTTTGCCATACAATGCGCCCTGTGCCATGTAGTAGTTATACATGTAGTGAGGGGTGTTTACCTCTTCTAACAAAATACCTTCCGTGGTCTTGAGTCCGTGATAAATCATATCACAGAGATAGTCGGGACGATCGGCGTTCGCTAAGAATAAAACCTTCAACATAGGTTACTCTTTTTGATGCGCATTGATGACATGCGATTTGGCGCTCAAGCGGTAGTAAGTGGTACCAAAACCATGCGACTGTAAAAAGGAGTTCATGTATTCGGTGTTGTTTTTGGCATCGTCCAAATCATGTACTTCCAAAATCATGTGTTTGATTTTTTTCAAAAGCGAAGGGTCGGTATTATATAAAATGTCAAACTCACTTCCTTCACAATCCATCTTCACGAAATCGGCCTGTGCAAGATTGTTCTCCTGAAAAATTTGCGTGAGTGAAATGCTCGGGACAACTAATTTTTGAGCGTGAGTGGATTCGAACCCGGAGAAGATGGAGGCGTTTTCGGTTAACTCTTTTTCACTGTCTAAAAACAGAGTAAGATCGCCCATGGGCTGGCCGGTCACAGCTTTTTCTTGCAGCACTAATTTTTCCTGAAGCACTTTATTTTCTGCGATGGTCTTTTTGAGTGTTTCGATATTTACTGGGATGGGTTCGAAGGCTATAATTTTTTTGATATTTTTTTTGGATAGGAGTAGAACACTGAAAAAGCCCACATTGGCGCCAATATCCAACACGACAGAATTTTCATTCAATCCTTTAGTAAGTTCGTGAATGCTATACACATCGGACATGAAAATTTCTTTGAAGATGAGCAGGAGCCTGCGGGGTACTCGCACTTTAATGGCAATGGGTTTGGTGATAAAAACCAACTCCGATTGTTTTTTGATTTTATCTAAGAAATAGATTCGGGTATTACGAACGTTTTCAAATAGTTTGAGATAGCGTTGATTGCCGTAGACTGCCATGCAGGAGTAGATTTTAGTGCCGTAAATGTACTAAAATATCGGAGGGAAAGCGGTGTGTAAACTACTGAACCGTGAAGAACATTTTTACACAAAAGAGCCACTTGCGAAAAGGCGAACGTTTTTTAGTAGCCAGCAATTGTTGCTGATGGGCAAAGAAAAGATTCATTCGCAAGAAATTATTCGGCAGGCTAAAGCTTGAATAACTTTTAGCAAGTTGACTCAATAGCTTTTTAGCTGAATGACTTTCAGGACAAGATAGATCAAACAACTTCATCCGCTCGCGAATGCGCTGTTGTAATTCCGATTTGTCTTTTTTTCTTTTCTGTCCTTTTACTTTGATGGCACCAATGACATTTCCTGCATGCTGACGATAGCGAATCAGCGGCTGGTGTACGTATTGCACCGGTCCCAGCGTGCCCGCCCTAAAAGCCATCCACCAATCATGGATTACGATGGGAGGAAACGGTAAAATATGAGCCGTTAATTCTTTGCGGAAGATAGCTGCATGACCCGCCACTGTATTGCCAATGATAAATGGAATGGGTGATGAATACGTTTGCAAATTCTTGAGGTCAGATATTTTTCGATGCATGGTGTTGCCATCCGCATCGATGAATTCTGAATCGCAGTGTATCAATAAACTGTTTGGCCGCCATTGCGCCATGAGTGCAGAAATTTTTTCCGGTAGCCAGATGTCGTCCTGATCGCAGAGGGCAATGCAATCGCCTTTGGCCAACCGGATGCCACGCTCAAATGTACGGTTGTGCTTGAGATTCACTTCGTTTTGATAGATATGAAGAATAGGATGTGCCGCAGCATATTCTTTTAAAATGGAAACGGTAGAATCGGATGAACAATCATCCACCGCAATTATTTCTAGTAACGGATAGGTTTGAGCAAAAAGACTGTCCAACTGCGCGCGCAAATACTTTTCGCCATTGTAAGTGGCGAGCACGATGGAGACACTAGGGCCGGCTGTCAAATTCATTTCGTTCGGCAAATTAGCCGCAAATCACTCAAAAAAAAACCCGACTATCAGTATAGCCGGGCTTTTGGGTTTGATTTTTTGATTTAGCGCATGGCTACCGCCGGGGTTGATTTCATCAGATTAATGAACTCAATACGATAACCTTCTACGTCTTTGCCTTTTGCACTGTGAGCTAGTTTAATTGCTTCGGCAGTCGAATAGTTTTTTACATACTCCGAATCGCGTAAGATCATTCCAAAGGCAGCTACGGCAGCCGACCATCTGAAATTATCCGATGTTTTTTCAATAGACACGTGTTCGTCTACCAAAGGATGAACGATCAGTTTGCTTACATCGCCATCGGGTTTTTTGTAGCGAAACTTGACGGTGAGAATCTCATCATTAAAATCGGACTTTGTCACTTGCACTGGCTCTTGTTTTTTTACGGGCTGATATTTCAAGGCATCTACCAAATCAAAGCTGCTTTCCACACCCACAGGAATCACTTCGTACAAGGCAGTCACTGAGTGGCCGGAGCCCAACTCACCCGCATCTTTTTTGTCATTGTTAAAATCTTCACTTTTCAACATTCTGTTTTCATAACCAATGAGGCGATACGATTTTACTTTGGCCGGATTAAATTCGATTTGCAGTTTCACATCTTTGGCAATGGTGAACAAGGTGCCACCAAATTCATTGACCAGCGCTTTTTGAGCTTCCAAAATTGAATCGATGTACATGTAGTTGCCATTTCCTTTATCGGCCAGCACTTCCATCTTCGAATCTTTGTAGTTGCCCATGCCGAAACCGAGTGTGGTTAAGAAAACGCCATCGTTTCTTTTTGATTCGATCAATTTTTCCATGGCCTCGTTGCTGGATTCACCTACATTAAAGTCACCATCGGTAGCTAAGATCACCCGGTTGTTGCCACCCTTTTTAAAATTCTCTTTGGCAATTTCATATGCCAAACGAATGCCCTCGCCACCGGCCGTTGATCCGCCGGCTTGTAGGTTCTCCAATGCTCCGATAATTTTCTTTTTGTCGCTACCCGAAGTGCTGGGCAACACCAAACCAGCTGCACCAGCATACACTACGATGGCCACGCGGTCTTGCTCGCGCAATTGTTCCACCAGTAATTTGAATGAAGATTTCAATAAAGGCAATTTGTTTTCGTCACTCATAGACCCCGACACATCAATCAGAAAAACTAAATTGGAAGGAGGAAGATTGTCTTTTGCAATATTTTTTCCCTGCAACCCAATGTGAACCAGTTTGTGTTTCGTGTTCCAGGGCGCGTTGGAAATTTCGGTGGTGATGGAGAAAGGATCATCACCTTTGGGTTGGGCATAGTCGTAATCAAAATAGTTGATCATTTCTTCCACGCGCACAGCCTCTTTGGGCGGACGTTGGCCTAGATGAATGAACCTGCGCATGTTACTGTAAGAAGCGGCATCTACATCAATTGAAAAGGTAGAGAGCGGATCTTTCAACGGATCGTGAAAACCATTTTCGCTGATGCCTTCGTATTCTTCGGTGTTGGAGTAGGTGTCATTTGATTCGAAACCAGAATACAATGGAAGAGCATCTGATTTAAGGCTATGAATGCTACCACGGATATTTTTCTTAGTTAAACATTGTGCTGTAACCACTACTTCGCTTAATTGACTCGCATCCTGCGAAAGCGAAACATCAATTCTGTTTTTTGATCCGATAGCAATTTCCTGAGTTTTTAATCCGATGAATGAAAAAATCAACGTGCCTCCGCTACCGGGAACTTTGATTAAATAGTTTCCCTGAACATCCGTTACAGTTGTAATGGTCGTTCCCTTCAGAGCTACATTTACTCCGGGCAGCGCACTGCCATCTTCAGCCGAAGTCACTTTTCCGCTGATGGTTCTTTCTTCGGGAGCAATAAACCCCATCGAAGCAATCAGCATCACCGCCAGAATGATTATGTGTTTTTTCATACAGATTTTGTTTTAATTTTTCTTACAGATGCCGGGTGAAAGGGAATTCCACAACTAGCGGTAAAATATTTTACCGTAATTATGAAATCTTGACGGGTACCGTCAGGATTGCATAATTTGACGAATGAAAATCAAAACTTTAAGATTAATCCTGAGAATAACGGTTGCTGATTTTCATTGTCAAGGTTAAACCCTGACAATCCGAAAGGATTCGTCATTATTGGTCTAATTTTATTTTCAATGCATTATTTGGTTTTATATTGAGGCGTGCAAAACCAGACCCCATCCGATGCAGAATTGCTGCGGCTCTATAAAGAGTCGGGCGAGGTGGCACTTGCGGGCCAGTTGTATGCACGCTACACCTCTTTGGTGTATGGCGTATGCCTCAAATACCTGAAAGACCGCGATGAAGCCAAAGATGGGGTGATGCAATTGTTTGAGAAGCTGGTGACTGCCCTTCGCACACACGAAGTGGAAAATTTTAAAAGTTGGTTGTATGTTACCGCCCGAAATCAGTGTTTGATGCAGCTTCGTGCCCGAAAAGGCCGGTTTACCGAAGAAATATCACCCCAGCTTATGGAAAACCAGTTTCTGCTGCATCTGGAGGAGGTGCCCGAAATGGAGGGAAATCTTAGTAAATTGGAGAAGTGTATCGAAGGCTTGATTGCAGAACAGCAAAAATGTGTTCGGCATTTCTTTTTGGAAGAGAAGTGTTACAAAGAAGTGGCCGAGTTGACAGGCTTTGACATGAATCAGGTGAAAAGCTATATCCAAAACGGAAAAAGGAACTTAAAAAATTGCATGGAGCAAAATGACTGATTGGCAAAACGATCTGGAGCGCTACCGGTTGGGTAAAATGACCAAGGCTGAAATGCATGCTTTTGAAAAGCGTGCGTTGCAAGATCCCTTTTTGGCCGATGCGCTAGAAGGCGCAGAGCAAATTGCTCTAGAAGATTTTGCCTTCGACCTGAAAGAACTAGCCGCCAAATTACCGACCTCTGAAAAAGTAGCTGCATCAGGTGTGCCTCCTTCAACGGCTCAATCAACCAAGCTGTGGGTTTGGCCGTTACGTATTGCCGCTTCTATACTTTTATTAATTGGAATTTTTTGGATCGGTAATCAATTGATCCCGGAAGATTCTTCAAATCTTGTTCTGAATAAAGAAGTTGCACCTGTTCAAAAAGAAGAGGCGCCTACTTCATCAAACAACGCCAATCAAAATACGATAGAAAATAAACCCGCTGAGCAGCCCACTCTTCCAATAAAAAATAGCGTGAGCGGCGGGGCTGTAGAGAAGAGCAACACTGTTGTAATTCTCGATGAAGAAAAACATTCAGACGAAGTCTCTGCAGCAGCTCAAACCCCTTCAGTTGAAAAAGAAGCAGCCATTGCGGAAGCACCAACGCCAATAGCTGCGGATAAAGACATCTATAAAGTGACGGATTCGACTCGGGCGCAAGCAGATAAAAAAGCGGATACTCAAGGTTTTTTCAAGGCTGAAAAGTCTTTTGAATTATCAAAACCCCAAGACTCAGAAAGAAAGAAAAAGTTAAGATTTGAAGACAACTTGTTGAAAGGGCAGGTTACTTCATTGGAAGATGGCACTCCTCTTCCGGGTGTGAACGTATTGTTGAAGGGAACACAAGTGGGCACTGTTACCAATATGGACGGCTATTTTCAATTGCCCAATGTAGCTCCCGATCAGAAATTAGTTTTTTCATTTATTGGTTTGCAAACCAAAGAAGTAGAGGCATCGCAATTACCAATGAATGTGGCCTTGGCTCCGGATGTTTCGCAGTTAAGTGAGGTGGTTGTAACCGGTGTGCGAAACAATGAGGACATCGACCGTGTACCCATTATCAAGCTGGCCATGCCCGAGGGTGGGCTAAAAGTATACGATGCGTACCTCGACAATAATTTACAATTTCCCCAAGAAGCCTTGGCCAAGCGTGTCAAAGGAAAAGTAGCCATTCGCTTTACGGTGCGGGTAGATGGCAGCCTTGATGAGTTTAAAGTAGTGAAAAGTTTAGGCAGCGGTTGCGATGAAGAAGTGATCCGTCTGGTAAAAGAAGGTCCCGAATGGACGGCCTCTACAGAAGATGACGTGCCCGTAGAAAGTGAAGTGCTTGTGAAGGTGAAGTTTGATCCCGCCAAGGTAAAGAAGTAAGAAGTCGCTCCGACATTTTTGCTTTCCCAACCTCATTCATGCCGTTGTACAAAAAGTATCCGTTGAAAATTCATTATTATTTATACTTTTAGGGATTGTATTAACCTAATCTTACGTTTTCATGAGTTTATTTATAAAGAAACCCCTTGAGCAATTAATGGCACAAGAGGGTGATTCGAGCAAGGGACTGAAGCGTACCCTGGGCGTTGGTAATTTGATTGCATTGGGAATTGGAGCGATTATCGGAGCCGGCCTTTTTGTGCGCACGGCCGATGCAGCTGCCTCTGCTGCAGGCCCCGCAGTAATGGTTTCGTTTATTGTGGCTGCCGTGGGTTGCGCCTTTGCAGGTTTGTGCTACGCTGAATTTGCTTCGATGATTCCGATTGCCGGAAGTGCCTATGCATACGCCTACGCCACCATGGGCGAATTTATGGCTTGGATTATTGGTTGGGCGTTGGTATTGGAATATGCGCTAGCTTCGGCCACAGTATCCATCGCGTGGAGCGAATATCTCAATAATTTATTAGGAGGTATCATTCCGTATGAACTATGTCATTCCCCATTTGAATCAGTAGTGAATGGGCCTTCAGGTATCATCAATTTGCCGGCATTATTTATTCTCGTCATTCTTACGCTGGTGTTGATCAAAGGCACGCAAGAGTCCGCTTCGCTAAATGCAGTAATTGTATTTGTAAAAGTGGCCATCGTTCTCATTTTTATTGCGATTGGTTGGGGCTTTATCAACGAAGCGAACTATACACCTTTTATGATTCCTGAAACAACACCCGGCCACGAAGCTTGGAATGTACATGGATGGGGCGGTGTATTAGGAGGTGCTGGTATTGTATTCTTTGCATTCATTGGTTTCGATGCCGTTTCTACTGCGGCACAAGAAGCAAAAAATCCGAAGCGCGATATGCCCATTGGAATTTTAGGGTCGCTGTTGATTTGTACTATTTTATATGTTCTCTTCTCGCACGTACTTACAGGCGTAGCGAACTGGCAGGATTTTAAGATTGCCGGAAAAGAAGCTTCGGTAGCTTACGCCATCAAAACGTACATGCCAGGTTACGAGTGGCTCGGCACATTAGTAACGATAGCAATTTTGGCCGGATTCTCTTCGGTGATTTTGGTCATGTTGATGGGGCAGTCAAGAGTATTTTACTCTATGTCGAAGGATGGATTGGTGCCTAAAGTATTTTCTGAACTTCATCCAAAATTCCGCACGCCATTTAAGTCCAATGCACTGCTCTTTATTTTCGTGGGATTGTTTGCCGGATTTGTTCCGGGCAGCGTTGCCGGTGACTTGACCAGCTTTGGAACCTTGTTTGCATTCGTGCTGGTATGCGTAGGCATTTGGGTGTTGCGCGTAAAAAACCCGGAGGCCGTGAGACCATTCAAAACTCCCTTGGTGCCATTGGTTCCTATTTTAGGAATGATCGTGTGTTCTGCCATGATTTTTTCATTAGGGCCAGATACCTTGAAAGCGGCAGCCTTGTGGATGGCCATCGGTTTGGTGATCTACTTTACCTATAGCAAGAAGAACAGCGTTTTACGCAAAGGATAATTCTGAATGAAGTTCTCAGGCAAACGCCTTGTTTCTGCGAAGGGACAAGGCGTTTGTATTTTCAGGCAAACTCGATCGCGCACTACCTCTTTGTCCTGCCAAGGCACGAGGCATCTTTGGAATGATTTCACAGAGCTACACAAAGGAGCACGGAGTTGTACAGAGAGTTTTCTATTTGTGAACCTCTGTGGAATGAACAATGATTTGCCTTTAGGCGTCTGACACCTTGGAGGTGTCGTGACGCCATGATCCTTGTCTTGCCGAGGCACGAGGCATCTTTGGAATGATTTCACAGAGATACACAAAGGAGCACGGAGTTGCACACCTTATGAGGGCTCGTGCTCTTAAAACTTTATGGCAGTCCATTATGAAAATGGTATAGCTAGAAAATATACCGAAGACCTACTCCGCCCTGCAAGCGTTGATAGCCGGGATCGGCAAAGGCATCAGTAAACAATTCTGCTTCGATAAATGCCGATACCGGCAACGTAAAATAAGAATATTCAAAACCTACCACAGTCACCAGTCCGAACGTAAAACGGTTGGTGTTAAAGCGCTCATACTTACTTTCTGTTCTGCTTTTGTTGCGCACGTAATCGTATTGAATTTTTGCATTTCGCCATTGCCAGCCAAGTCCGCCGTAGAATTGAAGCCCTTTCGATACCTTATCGGCATCCCATTGGTACAAAAACTTGGCCTCCAAATGCCAATCGGCGGAAATGAGGTGCGTAGCGTATCGGATGGACTGATTAGGGCCGAGCGTATCGGGCAAGTAGCTGGCGAATATCCCGCGGTAGTAGGTGCTGTAAAGCCCGCTGGCGGTAGTTCCGGCATCTATTGCAAGTGCCCAGTGCTTGGTTGGGTAGAATTTGTAGGTGAGGGCGAAAGGGTCACCTAACTTAAAACCAATGCCTTGGTAGGGATATCTACTTTCCTCAAAAATGGGGCACATGATCATGGCTTTGCCCCGCGAAACCTTTGGCATGCCGTAGCCTGCGCTACGTACGCTTTTCTTGACTTGCGAAAAAACCGGATTAACGGCCAAAAAAAGCCAAAAAAGAACAATGGGGATGTACTTGAATCGGGGCATTCAAGCAAATATAACTTATTTACATCGAACGGCTGAAAAATATCGACTAACGGTCAAACAACTTCTTTGTACTGCATTTGGTGGAGTTGTGCATAATAGCCTCCAATTTGGAGCAATTCTTCGTGGTTGCCCGATTCTTTGATTTCTCCTTTGTCCAAAACGATAATCGTGTTGGCTTTTTGAATGGTCGACAATCGATGTGCAATCACAATGGAGGTACGATTGATCATCATCTTGGAAATAGCATTTTGAATCATCTCTTCGGTTTCGGTATCGATCGAAGAGGTGGCTTCGTCCAAAACTAAAATTTTGGGATCATACACCATAGCCCGAATAAACGATAACAACTGCCGTTGGCCAACCGACAACGTAGCTCCGCGCTCCATCACATTGTAATCCAACCCGCCGGGAAGCCGGTCGATAAACTTACGCGCACCTACTAAATCAGCCGCATGCAAAATCATTTGATCCGTTACGTCTTTATGGCCCAGTGTAATGTTGTTGCGAATGGTGTCGCTAAACAAGAATACATCTTGCAACACCACACCGATATTTTTACGCAGCGATTTCAAATCAAAGTCGCGAATATTTACACCATCTACTTCAATGCTTCCCTGATTGATTTCGTAGAATCGGTTCAACAAATTGATGATCGACGACTTGCCTGCACCGGTAGCACCGACCAAGGCGATGGTTTCGCCTTCTTTGATTTGTAGCGATACATTTTTCAACACAAAGTTTTCTTCGTTGTAGGCAAACCACACGTGATTAAACTTGACGGCTCCTTTTACTTCTGCCGGCATGTACGATCCATTTTCAACTACATGTTCTTTGTCATCCAATAAGTTGATGATGCGCGAAGAACCGACAATGCCCATTTGCAATGTATTGTAGCGATCGGCAATCATGCGAATGGGGCGGAAGAAAAGCTGAATGTACATGATGAACGAAACCAACTTGCCCAGCGTGATCTGAGAAACTTCCTGATTGATTACACCCTTTGCACCATACCACACCAGCAAGCCCGTGCCCATGGCCGCAATGATTTCTGCCACCGGAAAATAAACGGAGTAGTAGAGCACTGAGCGTAAGTGGGCCGCTTTGTGTTCGGCATTGATTTCTTGGAATTTCTCAAACTCCTTTTTTTCGCTGCCAAAGATTTGCACAATGGTCATGCCCGTAATGTGCTCTTGCACAAATGCATTCAGGTTCGATACCGCGTTGCGTACGTCATTGAAGGCCACTTTAATTTTTTCTTTGAATACATAGGTAGCCAACAACATCAGCGGTATAGTGGATAGGCTTACCAATGTCAACCGCCAATCGGTGATGAACATGAAAACTAAAATGAAAATGATCTGCAACAGATCGCTCGCCATAGCAGCCAAACCTTCGCTGAAAACATCGGCTAATGTTTCTACATCTGAAATGGTGCGCGTGACTAACCGGCCAATGGGCGTTTTATCGAAAAACCGAAGACGTAGATTGATCAGATGCGTGTACAGCTTTATCCGGATATCGCGAATGACGAACTGCGCAATGCGACCGCTAATATAGGTGTGTGCGTATTGCACTACAGCTTGCACCACCAGCAGCGCCAACACAATGATCATGATGTTTACCATGCCCCAGTAGTTGCCAAACTGCACGTCTTTGTCGAGCGTGTATTGAATTAAAAAAGGGCGGATGGGAGTTAAGATTCCCAAGAGGAGTGTAAGCACAATCACGAGATAAAATCGCCCTTTGTAGGGGCGCACAAAGTCGATGATGCGCTTTAGAACTTTAAAGTCGATGATATTTCCACTGCTTACTTTTTCTTTCTCCATGTTGGTTGTCAACGCCCTTGATCCGCGAAAGCGCCTTAAGGCTATTTAAGAATATTTTTTGGGTACACCACCCGTGTTAAATACAATCCTTCCGGTGGCACATTCATGCCTGCTTTTTTGCGGTCTTTGCCCGCCAGAATTTTTTCGAACTCGGGCACCGAAATTTTTCCGCAGCCTACATCCAACAGCGTGCCTACAATGGCTCGAACCATTCCTCGCAGAAATCGATTGGCGGTGATATTAAAAACCAATAAATCGCCCGAATGGTGCCAGCTCGCTTTTTTAATGTCGCAAATAAAGTGATTTACATCTGTCTTTACTTTGCTGAAGCACTCAAAATCTTTTTCCCCCACCAGTAACGCTGCGGCCTTGTTCATAGTTGCCACATTCACCGGTTTAAAAAAATAGTATGCCAGCCCAGTCAGCAGTGGATCTTTTACTTGCGTGATTTTATATTCGTACGACCGCTCGATGGCATCGTAGCGCGCGTGCGCCTGATCTGATACAGCATGGATAGAGCGAATGGCAATGTCTTGCGGAAGAATGGAGTTGAGTTTGATCAGCCAGCGTCGCTCGTCCAGTTCGCGGTCAATATCCACATGAAAATATTGTTGTGCGCAATGCACACCGGTATCTGTCCGGCCACTGCCCACAATTTCTAGAGAGGTACGAAAAACTTTGGAAAGACAGCCTTCCACTACTTCCTGAACACCCACTGCATTTTTTTGATTCTGCCAGCCGTGGTAGTTTTTTCCGTGGTATGAAATTTCGAAGAAGTAGCGCATTTATTACTAAGCCGATAATTAAAGTGCAAGTTTACCAACTTAATGGGAAGTTTTGTAATTTTATTAAGCCCTCAATCTTTAAAGTAAGCCATACGGATGATTGTACTTTTTTTAGTTTCCATAGTTATAATCATCTTCTTATCTTTTAAAATTAGGCTGGTTCGGGAAGCAATTTTAATTTCGATTGTTACTATCGTACTGACTATTGCTGCTTACCTTATATCAGAAACCTCACTTTTTAAAGTCTATGTCTATCCAGAGTCGTTTGCGCTGAAAGAATTTGAGGTACTTGACTATGCCTTTGTTCATTTACGACCAGAGCCATTAGTAGATGAAAGGATTGTATTGGTAAACATTGGCACTTATTCCCGAAGCCAGATTGCTCAGCAACTTCAAATTATCAGTTCATTGAAGCCTCGGGTAATTGGCATTGATGCACTTTTCAATTGCGAAGGAGTTAGAGACTCTATCAATTGCCCCCAACTTTTAGATACCCTTGGCAACTTAATGTTAAAAAGTGCTATTCAAGAAGCAGGTAAAGTGGTTTTGGCCACCAAGCTATTGCAAACCGATTCCACAACTAAATTAAATACAGAGGAGCTCGATTCTGTTGAAATTTCTGATCCGATGTTCAGCAACTACGCTGAACAAGGATTTGTTACCATTCCCACGGAGGCCACCTTTCAAGAGGATATAAAAACCAGCCGAACGATTTTTCCAAGTAAAGCAATTAGAGGCAAAAGAGAATTAGCTTTTTCTGTACGGGTGGCGATGATTTACGACTCGATCAAAGCCACTAAATTTTTGGCGCGAAACAGAAAACAGGAGCTCATAAATTTTAGAGGAAATATTGCCATCCGCGTTTGGCAATCCAACAGCCGGAAGAAGGATGATTCACCTACAAATTTTGATACGAGGTATTTTGTAATTGATGCCGAAGATGTGTTAACCAGAAACTTTTCTTCGGAATTATTCAAAGATAAAATTGTTGTGATGGGTTATTTAGGCGATTACCTGGGAGATAATAATGACGCATTGCAGAAAAAATTCTTTACACCTTTGAATAGAAAAATAAGCGGACGAAGTAGCCCAGACATGTTTAGTTCTGTAATTCACGCCAATGTAATATCGATGATCTTAGATGAAGATTATCTGGACGAGTTTTCGAATGTGGAAGAGCTTGGAGTAGCATTTCTTTGCTGTTTCATCCATGTACTTATTTTATTATTGGTGTTTGTCAAGTTTCCGGTTTGGTATGATTTAACGGCTGTAAGTTTGGTGATTATACAACTTGGCGCCTATTCATGGTTAAGGCTTTATTTGTTTGTTGAGTTTAACCTAAAGTTAAGCTTGGTAGCCACCATCACCTCTTTGGCTATTGCAAGTATTGCTGTCGTTTTGTACAAAGAGCTTTTGCCTTTTTTAGTGAATAAATTTCGTAGCAAAGGAGAAGATGTCACAGTGGATTAAAAGATAACCTTGGTATAATGTTGATAAAAAAGACTACTTGACAAGACTACACTTTTTTTCCAACAAGGTTTTCATGGCCAGTACTTCGGCTTCCATTAATTTGAAAACTGCTTTTTTGCGGGCGTTGGAGTTGAGATGGAGAATAGATTCGTTCAAAAGTTCTTTTCGGATGGGCTCAGGCATCGCCGTTGAGGGGGTTAGCTTTGAAATGTCTACCAATGTTGTATCGAGTTCGGCATTGACAAAATCAATTTGCGGAAACCCGGATTCCAGAAAATCTTTGGAGGGAAGCAAATAACTATCTAAGCTGGCATCGGCCACAATATCCTGAATATCGCCATAGCCGGAAAGCACCGCGTAGTAGTTCAATAATTTTTTCTTCACCTCCAGGTCTTTCAAAATACCCAGCTTGCCGCTGGATTTTAAATCATCGAAAGCTGACAAACTGGGTTTGAAGTTAAACCGAATTAGGTTGATGGACTTGCGCATGGCGTTGACCAGAGCTTCGCGATCGACCGTTTTTTGTTGCAAAAGATGAATGCTTTGATTGACCCAATAAATGCGTTCCTGATCGTCGTCCATTAATTTTTTTAGTAACACTTGATCTTGCGAGATGTCTTCCAACAGTTTGCAGTAATACACTCGCTCCAGCTGACGGTCTTTGTTGGCTTCATTCCAGTTGTTGATTTGCAGGGCGATGAGAATGCCAATTACCACCAAAATAATTTCACCCACCGCATAGAGGATGTAGCTTTTTGTTTTTCCGGAGCCAATGAGTTTCTGCCTGACTTTGCGTAAGAGGTTGATCATTCCAAAACCTTTTCCAGTTTTTCTTCTAAGCTTGTTCCCTGTAAACCTTTTGCGATAATTTTTCCTTCTTTATCGAGTAAAAAATTCATGGGAATACCACGTATTCCATAGAGTTTGACTACGTCTGATTCCCATCCTTTTAGATCGGAAAGCTGCAACCATGTCAGTTGATCTTTTTTTATGGCGTCAAGCCACTTCGACCGATCCCTAGCTTCATCCAGTGAAACGCTTACTATGTTAAATTCTTTCTTATGAAATTTTTTATAGGTAGCAACCAAATTCGGGTTCTCTTCCCGACAAGGGCCGCACCAACTTGCCCAAAAATCAAGTAGCAAGTAGCTTCCCCGCAACTTTGAGAATGTAATTGGTTTGCCGTTAACGTCGTTGAGTGTGAAATCAGGTGCGATTTGATTAACATCTGTTTTTTTGGCAACATCAAGAAACTTCTGCAGGATTACTCCCATTTTTGATTTTTTAATCTTTTCGTCCAGAGAGTTAAAGGCAGAATCAAATTTTGCTACATCGGGATTGTAACTAAACAGATTTTCCATTTCAACAGCTGATACCATTGAAGCAGGGTGATTTTTAATGAAGGAAAGTATGATCGTTTTTTTTTCTTGATCCGTTTTTTCATAGGCTAAATCAAGGCTGTCTATCATTTTTTTATTCTTCCCCAAAAATCGTTCATAGGCAGAATTGATCTTCTTTTGTGTATCCCATATAGCTATTAATTGCTCCTTCAAAAGTTGTGATTCTGTGTTCGTTTGTGTGCCCTTTACCTTTGATTTGAAAAGTGAATCTTTCACTCCGGTTATTTCAATGACTCCATTCTCTAAATAAAAAACAAGTCCATCATATTGAACGCCTTCAATATTCAATAAAGCCAGAAGAGTTTCATTCGTTTGGCCTGTGAAAGTAAAAATACCATCCTTTACAAATGCATTGTCATACACCCATTCTTCACCATTACGAGTCGCTAAAACCACCTGGGCAGAATCTAGACCTTTTATAAATCCTCGAACGGTATAAGTCGTGTCAATCGATACGGATTGATCGGTTGAATTAGGTTTCGAGCAAGACATCAAATTCAGCAAGCTTGAAATAAGAATGGTACAGAATGCGGCACGTTTTTTCATAGTGTTATGAATTTATTTTCTATTGCCATATCAGTTGCGCGATGAGTACATCTTGAATGCTTATTCCTTAAAGTTATAAAATTTATAGTGCTTCATACACAATGGCAGCTCCTTGCCCCACACCAATGCACATGGTGGCGATGCCGTAGCGTACTTTTCTTTTTCGCATTTCGTGAATCAGTGTGGCACTGATACGCACACCACTGCATCCCAGCGGGTGGCCAATGGCAATCGCGCCGCCATTCACATTGACGATCGCTGGATCGACTTCGAGATCGTGCATACACGCGAGCGCTTGCGAAGCAAACGCCTCGTTCAATTCGAACAAGCCGATATCATTTATATGAAGCCCCGCCCGTTGCAGTGCTTTTTGTACAGCCGGCACCGGCCCCACACCCATGTACGCAGGATTGACTCCGGCAATGGCAACCGATACGACTCGTGCCAATGGATGAAGATTGAGTTGTTTTGTTTTCGCTTCACTCATCAGCAAAGCAGCCGCCGCACCATCATTTATTCCCGATGAGTTGCCCGCGGTAACGGAACCCCCTTCTTTAAAAGCAGGTTTTAACTGTGCTAACTTTTCCAATGATGTTTCGCGTGGATATTCATCTTTGGTGAATTCAATTTTTTCTTTGCCTTTGGCAATGGAAACAGCAATTAGTTCTTCCTTGAATCGGCCATGGGCATGCGCCTGTGCATATTTTGTTTGCGAGGCGAGCGCAAAAGCATCTTGCTGGTCGCGTGTGATATTCCATTTCTCGGCTACATTCTCCGCTGTTTCACCCATCGAAAAAGGATGATATAATTTTGATAAGCGCGAATTCACAAATCGCCAGCCGATGGTGGTGTCAAAAATTTCTGCTTTACGCGAAAAACCTTCTTCAGCCTTGCTCATCACAAACGGAGCACGACTCATACTTTCTACTCCACCCGCAATGTACACATCGCCATCTCCATGATGAATCGCACGGCTTGCATCCATAATGGCTTGCAAACCGGAGGCACACAATCTGTTCACAGTTACACCTCCGGTGGAAGTGGGCAACCCGGCCAGCAAAAGTGCCATGCGCGCTACGTTGCGATTATCTTCACCAGCCTGGTTGGCGGCTCCGAAAATAACATCTTCGACAGCGGCACCTTCCACTTGTGGATTTCGGGTCATCAATTGACGAATGGTTTCGGCAGCTAAATCATCCGGTCGAACCGATGCCAGCGTGCCCGCATACTTTCCAATTGGAGTTCGTAAGATGTCAATGATGTACGTGGAATTCATTTTAAATTAATTTGTAGAAGATTACGCGTAGGCTTAGAATTCATCGCTTGTGGCCTACAGCCATTTTACTACTTTTGCTGCAAGTTAAATGAACCAAGAGTATGTGGCAAAGAATTCAGACAGTGTTTCTGGCGATGGTAGCAATATGTATGGCCGTGGCTTTATTTTTACCAATCGGCATTTTTACCGACGCAGCCGGTAATTCGCATCAGTTGTACCCCATTCACTACACCGTAGTTTCAAATGGTGTGCGCAGCAGCACCTATTTTCCATATGCTATTACGTCGGTATTGATGGCTGCCGTAGCCACGCTGGCGGTCATCAGCATTACCAAATTTGAAAACCGCATTACGCAGATCAAGATTGGCACACTTAACTCGCTGTTATTGGCTGGTGTGATGATATCCGTAGTCCTTTTTCTGAATCCGCTGGCTCGCACCTATCCGGGCGGCAAAAACGGATTGGTGTTGTACATTGCTTTTGCCGCTGTTGCTTTCAACTGGTTGTCGCTTCGGTTCATTCGCCGAGATGAAAAACTGGTGCGCGACTCTGATCGTCTCCGCTAAATCTCAAATCGTAAATCATAAATCAAAATTATTATGGCTCAAACCAAATTAGGCCCGAATGCGGCTAACACCATTGGCGAACTTCCCGCTATCCACTCTTCTGCACCTGCCTTTGTGCTTACAGCCAACGATATGAAAGATGTATCGTTGCAAGACTTTGCAGGTAAAAATGTTGTGCTCAATATTTTCCCAAGTGTTGATACCGGCGTGTGTGCCACTTCGGTGCGCGAGTTTAACAAACGCGTAGCTTCACTGGATAACGCAGTGATTTTATGTATCTCAAAAGATTTGCCATTTGCGCAGAAGCGTTTTTGTGGAGCCGAGGGAATTGATAAAGCAATCACGCTTTCTGATTTTCGCAGTCGCGGATTTGGAAAGGCATACGGTGTGGAACTAGCGGACAGCGCATTTGCAGGATTGTTTGCCCGTGCAGTGGTGGTGTTAGACCCAAGTGGAAAAGTAAAACACACTGAGTTGGTTCCACAAATTGGCGAAGAACCCAATTACGAAGCTGCGCTCAAAGCGATCTGATGATTTGATTTAGGGAATTCAAATCCAGCTGCTTAGAAATAAGTACAGAAGTAGAATTATGAAAGTTGTTTGGTTCTTACTCGGTGCCCTCACACTTACGAGTGCTCTTTTGACTTTATGCATTTACTTTTTTCTAATCGATTATCAAGCGGTAATTCCAGGGTGGGATGCAACTATCTATTCTCCAGCGAAAATGATCATTTTGCCTCTCGCTCTAATACTTTCCATTAGTTCAACAGTCATCATGATTTACCTAGAAAAATATAAAAAGCTAAAATTGAGAGATTAAATTGACACAGGGAGCGAATGGAATATTTCCAGATCGAATAATACCTACAATTAATTTGTAAAAACCCTTTCATCACAGAGAGGGTTTTTTGTTGAGATTAATTCTGTATCTTAATTTTCTAAACCATTCCTCATGAAATGCTTCTACAGTTTACTGTTCATTCTTTTGTCAGTTGTTACTTTTTCACAAACCTCAAAAACAGTTTATCTCACAGCCGATCGCGTGTTCGATGGTGTGGAAATGCACGAAGGATGGGCTGTAGTAGTGGAGGGAGATAAAATTGTTGCCGTGGGGCCACAAGAAAAAATAAAGGTTCCTGCGGGTGCTACGAAAATAAATTACACCGGCTCTACATTGATGCCGGGCCTCATTGAAGGTCATTCGCATTTACTCCTTTATCCGTACAACATTACCGATTGGGATACACAAGTGTTGAAGGAAACCGATGCGTACCGAACTGCCCGTGCTACCGTTCACGCAAAAAATACATTGATGGCCGGCTTCACTACCGCTCGTGATTTGGGTACCGAAGGCGCAGGCTATTCAGATGTAGCCCTGAAGCGTGCGATTAATGAAGGTGTCATTCCTGGTCCGCGATTGATGGTGGCCGGACGAGCCATTGTTTCCACGGGATCATACGGACCGAAAGGATATGATCACGACCAAGAAATTATGCTGGGTGCGGAGCCTGCCGATGGCAACGACTTAGTGCGCGTAGTGCGTGATCAGATTGGCAAAGGAGCTGACTTCATAAAAATTTATGCCGACTATCGGTGGGGCCTGCAAGGCGAAGATCAGCCTTCATTTACACTCGATGAGTTGAAACTGATTAACGAAGTAACCCGCAGTAGTGGACGTGTGATGGTATGTCATGCAAAATCAAAAGAGGCCATTCGCAGGGCAGTGATGGCTGGAGCCGAAACGATCGAGCACGGAGATTTTATTGATGTGGAGATTGGCAAGTTGATGAAGGAGCACAACGTAACGTACATCCCTACCATCGCGGCGGTTGATATGATTTCGCAATACCGCGGTTGGAAAAAAGGAGTGACAACAGAGCCTGCCAACGTGACCAACAAAAAGAAAAGTTTTAAAGAAGCCATTGCCAGTGGTGTGGCCATTGGCATGGGAGGTGACGTTGGTGTTTTTCCACATGGTGAAAATGCGTTGGAGATGGAATTAATGGTTGAGTATGGCATGCAGCCATTACAAGTATTGCGCGCTGCGACCAGTGTCAACGCCAAAGCATTTCATTTGGACAATCAGGTGGGAAGTTTGAAAGAAGGATTGAAAGCGGATATTGTGATTGTGCAAGGCGATCCTTCTAAAGTTATTTCGGACGTTCGGAAAGTGAAGTTTGTGATGAAGGATGGTGTGATTTATAGGAGTGAGAAGTGATTATTGGTAGTGCGAGTAACAGGAAAAGATAATAATGGACGTGTCTGTTACAGAATATACTAAGCGGTGTTCATGATCAATTCGTCTGCTCCAGGCTCCTTTAAATTGATGCTTGAGAGCTTCTGGTTTCCCTATGCCTTCAAATGGGTTTCTTAAGATATCTTTAATTAGATCGCCTATTCGCAAAGCCGTCTTACGATCGGTTTCAATCCAATTTTGATATTCTTTGAACGCTTTAGGAACAAACTCAATGTTTCGAACTCCACTCATACTAAATCTTCCGGTTTTAGTAAGATGCTTTCTTTTTTACTTTGATAGATTTCCATTCGCTCTTTAAGCTCATTTGCAAATGCTGGATTTTCTAAAATATACTCTGTATCATCAGCAGATTGAATAGTAATGTCGACTGTTTTATGGGGAAACATTTTTTTAATCCCCTCCATTATTTCAGGAGTCAAAAGATCTGTGTTGATTCGAATCGTGGTCTCCATAGAATTTGATGTTACCTGCAAAGTTAACGCATTTGTCTGTTTGAATTTTTGATTTTTTACAGAAATCAAAAACCAATTAATTCAATTTAAATGCCATTTGAATGAAGAACTGGTAACGATTCCGCCATCCCAAACAATATTTGCCTCCACATACCATTGAATATTACTATCCGAATTCGTAACTAGAAGCACCAACTTTCAACTATGGACAGAAAGCAAGCATTAAAAACAATGGCCGCCAGCGCTGCCGCCACATTTACCCTACCTCAAATCGCCAATTCCATGATGGCCTTGCCGGATGAAGTAAGCGGAAAAATTAATCACTCGGTTTGCCAGTGGTGCTACAACGACATCCCTTTGGAGCAACTGTGTGAAGCTGCCAAAGGAATGGGCATCAAATCCATTGATCTGTTGAACTCTAGCCAATGGGCTACTGCCGCAAAATATGGATTGACATGCGCTATGGCGTATGCCAATGATTGGGGCTTGCAGCGTGGGTTTAATAACCCGGCTTTTCATGAGCAACTGTTGAAAGACTATACAGCCAACATTCCTAAAGCGGCTGATGCCGGATTGAAGAATGTAATTTGCTTTAGTGGAAATGCCAATGGGCTGTCCTCTGAGCAAGGTTTAGAAAATTGCGCCAAAGGACTGGAGCCGGTGATGAAGGTGGCGGAGAAACACAACATGCTGGTGTCGATGGAGCTGCTCAACAGCAAAGTGGATCATAAAGATTACCAGTGTGACTACACATCGTGGGGGGTGCGTTTGTGTGAAAAACTAGGATCACCCAATTTCAAATTGCTGTACGATATCTACCACATGCAGATCATGGAGGGAGATGTAATTGCCACCATCCGCAAAAACATTCAATACATTTCTCACTTCCATACGGGCGGTGTACCCGGCCGCCACGAGATTGACGAAAGTCAGGAGTTATATTATCCGGCCATCATGAAGGCGATTGTTGAAACCGGATTTAAAGGATATGTAGCGCAAGAGTTTATACCGGCACACAAAGACAAATTGAATTCACTGAAGAACGCAATCAAGATTTGTAACATTTAAGCTAAGAAAATCATGAATACCAATTCACTTCTTTTAGCTCTTTCACTGATGGTGATGATCTCAATTTCAGGGGCGGCACAAGATCAGGAACCGAATTATAAAACAGTAAAGATTATTGCGAAGCAGAAACCCTATCTGGTTTTAGAAGCAGATGGTCGTGTACTTGAGTTGAAAGCCGATCATTACGAAGGATTGGACCTGGATAAGCTGGATGCGAATAACATCGAGTCGATGCATGTATTGAAAGATCAGGAGGCAATTGATCAATATGCAGAGAATGGAAAGAATGGAGTGGTTATCATCACTTTTAAAGCGTTTGATAAACTACCCCACTCTTTACAACTTCAGTTTAACAGCAAGAGAAAATAATTTTTTGGAATTATAAGCGGGCGAGCTTCACGCGTGCATCATCGGCACGCAAGTCGACTACTGCCTTGCCGTTTGGTAATTCAAAACGGGTACGACTTTCGGTTTTATCTTGTAACACAAATCCATTTTCGGCAGTTACGCGAGAGTCGTCATGGCGCACATCAAACGTGCCGCCACCGGATCGAACTGTGAAAGAAATCAAACCGTCTTGTGCATCAATAGAATATCGGCCATTATCGGCTAGGGTTGTTTCAATAATAAAATCACCATCGTCCACATCAGCCACAACACTTGTAAAGTTGGCATTTCTGATTTCGATGTCGGAGTCATCGCCATCAATTTCAAGAACTCCCCGTCCCTGATCCATACGGATATCGCCATCATCTAAGCGAAAACGAAAATCATTTCCTTTGCAGCTAAACAACTGCACATCGGCATCGTCTAAACTGACATCAATTTTTCCATTGATCGAAGTGAGTGTGTAGTCACCATCATCGCCATTCACATCTAAGCTAATGCCCTCAGGCACTTCTATGACGATGGAATATTTCACATGATAATAGCCAATCATACCCACGCTGCCTTGCGAGCGTTCTTTGATGTCGAGATTGCCATTGATTTCCTGAATGTCTACCGTAAACTCTCTCTCACCGAAAATAAAACCTTTGGATTCAACAATCCGATCGATTTTGACGTGAGCCGTGCTGCGGGAAGAACCTTTGATGGTCACTTTTGCATCGGAGCAGTGCAAGCGTAATTGTCCGGTGCCGTTGATTTTGTATTCTTTTTCCAAATGAAATTCGCCATCTTCTTTTTGTGTTTGAGCAAAGGAGGCGAACGCAAACAAAGAGGCGAAGCTGGAGTCGCCATCTTTCATTTGAGCGGGTGCCGTAAAATAAAAACCTACTAAGAGGAGGAGTATACTTGGTTTCATAAGCGTCTGTTTTGTGAGTTAGACGCCAATCGAAACTAAAAGGTTGCTTGCACTTTTAGAGCTTACCAATCAGCGACACATATAATTGTGTCAGTTTGGCTTCTGCCTTGCCGGCAATTTCAATTATCTCAGAAATCACAGCGGGTTTCAGATTATCTGGATCACAATCGTCCGTTAAGACCGAAATCGCACAGCAAGGTAGCCCCATGTGATTAGCTACCAACACTTCGGGCACGGTGCTCATGCCCACCGCATCGGCTCCTATTCGGTGCAGGAATCGGTACTCGGCACGTGTCTCCAGGTTAGGGCCCATCACAGCTACATACACGCCTTGGTTTAATTTTATTTTTTTCTCTTTCGCGATTTTCAGCAAGAGCTTGTTGATTTTTTTGGAATAAGGTTCGCTCATATCCGGGAAGCGCGGTCCGAGTACCTCAAAGTTTTCTCCGTGCAGTGGATTATCAGGTTGCAGGTTGATGTGATCATTGATCAACATCAATTGGCCTTTCTTCCATTTCAGATTCATGTTACCGGCTGCGTTGGAAATCAGCAGGCTTTTGATGCCGAGCATTTTCATCACGCGAACTGGCAAGGTAATTTTTTGCATACTGTAGCCTTCGTAATAGTGAAAGCGGCCTTGCATGGCCAACACTTTCTTTCCTTTAATTTCTCCGTAAATCAATTTGCCTTTGTGAAACTCAACGGTGGATACCGGAAAATGGGGGATGGAGTTGTAGTTGATTTCGATGGGGTTATTAATTTCTTTGACAAACAAATTGCCCAGACCGGTTCCCAGGATTACTCCGATTTCTGGATGATCAACACCATGTTTTTTTAGATACTCGGTGGCTTCGTTGATTTCTTTTAGCATAACTTAATTTGAAGATGGGGTGATTTGAAAATTTGAAAATGAGATAATTTGAAAATAGAGTTAGCTATAAAAATCCCTCCGATCGGTTTTAGCTAACTCGAAAAAGAACTCGCTTACTTTTTGAGTGGTGGCTTCAAAGAAACGTTTGCCTTTTTCTGCGGAAGCTTTGCTGGGGTCGCCTACACCAGTGTCTTTGGTTACACTCGTCCATCTGCGCTCGGCCCATGCCCAGCCTTCTTGCATGGCCTTAAAAGTAAACCGTTTCGCTTTGCCATCTCCGGCTTCTGCCAATGGCCTTACCAAATTGGGGTGAAGGTGCATGATCACACTCGTTTCCATTTCGCCGGCATGGTCGTCTTTGTTTTCAAAAAATTGTTTTTGATCGACCGCGTTGAACCAGGTGCAGGCACACAGAAACATATCCGGAAATTTCAAACCCAACTCACGAATCGCATTGTTGAAATGATTCGCTCCGTGACTGTTGAAGATAACGAGTTTATGAATGCCCTGACGATTGAGGGTATCGACCACATCGTGTAAAACCGCTAGTTGCGTGCTCGGGTTCATGTTGATGTCCAGCGTTACATCAAACTGCCCGGTGTTGACTCCAAATGGAATACAAGGCAACACAATTATTTTTGCGCCTTTCGCACATGCCAGTCGTGCCGCCTCCGCAGCTACTTCTTCTGCTTCAATAATGTCGGTGCCGTAGGGGAGATGATAGTTGTGTGCTTCGGTAGCACCCCACGGCAGTACGGCCACTTCAAACTTGGTTTGTTGAATTGCTTTCCAGTTGGTTTCTTTTAAAATGTAGGGGCGCATGATTTTGTTGGTATGACTTGTCGTAGCTAACAAATCTAAAATCTTAAATGGACAATCTAAAATTCTAAACAGTTGCTCCCTGACAACTGCTGCCTGCACCGGCTGTACATGCAAAGCAATGTTGGTTGATTACTATTTCACGATTTTGTAATGATGCCAATGAGAACTCGCGAATATGCTGGCCTGCTTTCTTTTCTACTTTCAGCCCTAGCATTTGATTGAAATCGCAATCATACATAGTGCCTTGCCAATCTATGGAGATGGTGTTCTTGCACATCACTCCGGCAACGGCAGCGGGGTTGAACGCATTCACCAGTTTTTCCATATAACTTTCATAGTTGCCCGACTCAATCAGAAAATCTAAAAACCGGCTGATGGGAATGTTGGTGATGGTGAAGAGTTGATTGAAATCTATGTTGAAATGATTTTTTAATTCTTTTTTAAAATCACGCTCCAGCGCTTTTTGATCACCCGGAAGAAATGCACCCGTGGGGTTGTAGACCAAGTCGAGGATCAACCCACTTCCTTCTTTTCCATAGCCAACTGCATTGAGCATTTGCAATCCTTTGATCGAATCGCTGAATACTCCTTCACCTCGCTGGCGATCGGTTTTGTCGGCATTGTAAAACGGCAGTGAAGAACACACACGCACGCCGTGTTGCTTGAAAAACTCCGGCAGGTCGTTGAATTTTGGATTCGCCGAAAAGATGGTGAGGTTGGAGCGCACTATGATTTCCTGCACACCGCGCTTGTGTGCTTCCGATACCAGCCAGCGAAAATCAGGATTCATTTCCGGTGCTCCGCCTGTAATGTCCAGCGTTTTAATTTTTGCGTGCTCCATCACATCCAGGCATTGCTGCATGGTTTCGCGTGTCATTATTTCTTTGCGGTCGGGTCCCGCATCCACATGGCAATGTTTGCAAACCTGGTTGCACATGTAGCCGATGTTGATCTGAAAAATTTCAATAACCCCGGAGCGCAATGGAAATTGCCCGGACTGTTCTAGCTTGTGCTGAAAGGTGGGTAATTTATTTTCTTTAAAAATGCCATTGCTCAGCCACTCTACTTGTCGCTCTTGCTGCGCTAGTTGATGTTGCCGTGCGTGAAGGGATTTGATCATAGATAACGGGATGCTGGATACTGGATGTTTGATTTTGGATACTTGATGCTCGATGCTGGATGCTGGATACTGGATGCTTGATAGTGGATAAATAGATACTTGATCTTGGATGCTTGATTTTGGATACTGGACGCTTGATACTTTGATTTTGGATACTTGATATTGGATGCTAGATACTTGATAGTGGATAACTGGATACTAGATGCTGGATACTAGATACTGGATTCTGAGGGAGTACCTGTTACATAGAAATTTTTTTGGCTTTGTTCATCATCATCACACCATGTACCAGTGTGGCACCACTACGGATCGCTGCCGCTACATGTACCGCTTCCATCATGCCTTTTTCGGTAGCACCTTTCTCGAGCGAGTCTTGCGTATAGGCATCGATGCAATACGGGCACTGAATGGTATGTGCTACAGCCAGCGCGATCAGTGATTTTTCGCGGGCTGTTAAATCGCCTTCTTTAAAAACATCGCCATAGTACGAGAAAAATTTATCGGCCAGGTTTTTATCCCACTCGCCAATGTTGCCAAATTTTTTAAGGTCTTCCGGATTGTAATAGGTGCTTTCCATAATGGTAGGTTAAGTGCAATAAAGACAAAGGTACGATTTGGAGGTTCAACAAAGTATCCTCCGCACGACAATCGGTTGATAGAAAAAGTTCAATGCGATGCAGCTAACGCGTGAATTAGCTCCTTCATCATCTTGTAGCTCACCATCGCCGTCCTATTTTGATGATCGCGAACGGGATTGTATTCTACTAAATCGGCACCCACCAGTGGCACTTTGATTTGATGAATGATGTGAATCAACTCGCGTACGGTCATGCCTCCAGACTCATGATGCGATACACCCGGAGCGAAGGCCGGATCAAGCACATCCAAATCCAATGAAAGATAGAGTGGCCCTTGCAATTGGTTGATAAAATCAAAGTTGAAATCTTTCATCTCGATGATCTTCACGTGAAAACGTTTGGCTTGATCGCGCTGGTGGTTGGTAAGTGTGCGAATGCCTACTTGTGTAAGCGATTTGATTTTTCCTTTTTCCATTAGCCGCGCAAAAGGAGATGCATGAGAATACGGGTTATTTTCAAAATTATCGTACAAATCGGTGTGCGCATCCAGGTGCAGCACATGCAAATCTGAATAATGTTCGGAGTACGCATCGATGATCGGAAACGATACGGAATGATCGCCACCAAGCGACAACACTTTATGATGCGAAGCTAATTCCTGACCAATGGCATTTTTAATAATGTCAAATGCTTTTGCAGGATCAGCACTTTCAAATTTTAAATCACCCAAGTCCTTGTGACTAAGCTCATCTTTTATTTCACTGCCAAGCTCAGAAAATGAATTCGCTGATCCTTCCGTATCCATCAGGCGGATGCGAGCAGGAGCTAATGCCGCTCCTCGCAAAAAAGAAGAGTTGGCATCGAATGGAATGCCGAGTACGCTAATCATCAGAAGTTGGGTGAGAGTAGATATTTAGTGTAGAAGTCGTCAATGGCTTTCACGGCTTCCTCGGGCGTATCCACCAGACTGAATAAATCCAAGTCTTCTTTGTGAATCATTTTTTCGGCTACGAGTACTTTTTTAATCCAATCAATTAGCCCCGCCCAAAACTTTTTACCGACCAGTACAATCGGAAAGCGTCCGATCTTTTTCGTTTGAATGAGCGTAAGAGCTTCGCTCAATTCATCTATCGTTCCGAAGCCACCGGGCATCACGATGAAGCCTTGTGAATATTTTACAAAAATCACTTTGCGCACGAAGAAGTAGTCAAACGTGATTAACTTATCGGGGTCGATGTAGATATTTCCTTTTTGCTCGTGGGGCAAATAGATGTTGAGGCCCACTGATTTTCCACCGGCTTTGTGTGCACCTTTATTTCCGGCTTCCATAATGCCGGGGCCTCCACCGGTAATTACACCATAGCCCTGATGCACCAATTGCTCGGCAATGTTTTCTGCAATTTTGTAGTATGGGTTGTTAGGCTTCACACGTGCAGAACCGAATATGGTAACGCAAGGGCCGATCTTCGCCATTTTTTCGAAACCTTCCACAAACTCGCTCATCACTTTAAAGATCACCCACGAGTCGGAACTTTTGATCTCTGCCCAATCTTTATCTTTAAATGCTTTGCGAATGCGATGCTCTTCTTCCAGTGGCAACGTGCTCACTTCTTTCACTTTTTTTCCATTTTTCTGTTTTGCACACATAGACCAAATTATTATTTGCCGGACAAGTTAGAAAAAAATAAAACAATGCGCGCAAAGCAGTGCTTACTCGCCATGCGACATCTTGCTTCTTACCGTGAAAGTTGTTCAATTATTTTTTACCTAACAGATTGGCAACTGCTTTCTCCAGATCGGTGTACGCATAGGTAAAACCACTCTGTTCTACTTTTGCATTCGATACTTTGCTTCCGGTGAGAACAAGCGAAGCCATTTCTCCCAAAATTATTTTTAAAACGAACGCAGGTACTGCAGGCAACCACAGCGGGCGATGCAAAACCTTGGCGATTACTTTGGTCAACTCGGCATTCGTGGCCCAGGTTTTTCCCACACCATTGTAGGCACCTTGCCACTGCGTATCGTCAATTGCTTTGGCAAACAACGCACACAAATCATCAATGTGAATCCAACTCAGGCATTGCTTGCCACTACCCAGAGGAGACCCCACACCCCACTGAACCGGCTTGGCCATTTCGGCCAGAGCACCTCCCTTTTCACTCAACACAATGCCGATGCGAATTTTCACCAAGCGTATGCCAAGTGTAGTCATTTGATCCGCTTCGGCTTCCCATTGCTTGGTTACATGTGCCAGATAATCTTTACCCGAGTTGCTTTCTTCTGTAAAGACGGCTTCGGTATCTTCAAAACCGTAGTATCCGATGGCAGAAGCTGAGATGAAGTTCTTTACCTGATGCGACGTTTGTTTTAATGTATTGAAAAGAAGCCGTGTGGAGTGCGTACGGCTTTCCAGAATTTCCTTTTTGCGCGCCTCATTCCATCGCTTGTCAGCAATGCCGGCGCCGGCCAGATGTACGATTGTATCTACACCCTCCAGTGCGTTGGTGTCGATCTCTTGCTTTTCTACATTCCAAACGAATGATGGAATGCTGCCAGACTTTTTACTTCGTCCCAACTGCACTACTTCATGGCCCTTTTGAAGGAGTAACTGTGAAAGATGCGTGCCTACCAAACCGCTGGCACCGGTGATTAAAATTTTATGGCGCATTATTTGTACTTTTGGAGCCGATTAAACAAGTGTTGACAAAGTAACATAACCCATATGATTAAGTTTAGAGTTGTCGTTTTTTTTCTTTTAGTAGGGATAGGAGTGAATGCGCAAACAGCGACGGTGAAAAATCAAAAACAACGCCTGAAGGGCGAAAACGTAGATGGTTTTGCTGTGGATTTGGAAGGTAAAAAATCAGATGTCAGCTCATCATTGACACGCTATTTGAAAGAGGTAGGTAAAATCAAATTTTTGTCGTCAGACCCGCTGGTGATTACTGACCCGATTTTCAATGGAAATGTGTACGCCAAAAAATCCATTTATGCCTTCATCACCGAAGGCGGAAATGTGGTTTCGGCATGGCTGGGCATCAAGCCGGGCGAGTGGGACAGCAAAGATGTGGAGATGGTCAACAAACAATTGGAACGAATGGCCAAAGAATTTGGTGTTCGCTTTTACCGTGAAAAAGCACAGGCACAAATTGACGAAACACAACAAGCGTTGGATGCAGTGGATAAACAATCGCTTCGTTTTTTGAATCAGGGAAACGACCTAAGCAGAAAATTAGCCAACAACGAACTGGAGCGTATTAAGCTGGAGAAAGAACTGGAGGCAAATAAATTAGAGAATGCTGCGTTGAAAATTAAGATTGAGAATAACAAAAAAGCGCAAGACTCGATCGCCAATGTTTCTGTGCAAATCAAGAAAGTAAAAGAAACGCAGTTGGAGAAGTTGCGGAAGATAAACTAGCAACACTACTTGTGAAATTGCCCGCCAGATGTATTCAATTGAGATACCAGCGCGGGTTGGGCAAATTGAATTTCAGCTGCTAATGCAAAGTGATCGGAAAGATCGGCATGCTGCCGGTGCCAGCTTTCGCGCATGATTTTGATTTCACGCGACGTGCCAACCACTTGATTTTCGGAATCACGAATCAGGATATAATCAATCAAATCTTTTTTCTGGCCGGCTTCCACATGCAAGTCGTTTTGTTGCCGGTCGTACGTATGCTTTATGGTGCCACACAATTCTCCGTCCGTAGCGTGGAGCGTTTGTAACATAAAATGATATTCTTCTTCTTTTTCGCGATTGATGTTAAAGTCGCCGCACAAAATTTGAGGTACGCCTTCTTTTTGCATAGGCTTTAATAATCGATTATAAAATTCCACACACTGACTTTGGCGTATCCATGCTGGTCCTGAGTTTTGAAGATGGGTTCCGGCTACTTGCACCAGTGTTTGATCAATCAGCACTTCGGCAATCAGGCCGCCTTTTCGCGAGAAGGCATCGATGCCGGATCGGTTTTTAAAAATGATGGATTGCGAAGCGACGATGGGATGTTTGCTAAAGATCCAGATGCCGCTATTCGTTTTGTAGGAAATAAGTTGCTGATTGGCAGGCCCTGTTTGGTAGGGGAACGCATCTTTCAATTGCTGATAGATTTTTTTGCGCGCCCGGCGATGGAAGGCTTCCTGAAAAACGATCACATCGTAATCACTTTCTTTGAGAATTTTTCCGATGGCGGCTGCACGTTCTACCTTTCCGCCTTTCATGACCATGCCCGGTAGCATGTAGATATTCCAAGAGAGAATTTTGATTTTGGCTGGAGGTGAAGAAGTCTGCGATTGACAAAAGCCAATCTTTAAAGAAATGAAACTGATAAGTAGGATCAGTTGAAACTTCATGTTGCAGTGCAAATATCGACTTGCACTATTACTTTAACGTGAAGGGAGCGTTATCCTTGAATCAATTCAACGGCTAAGCTGTCTTTTTATCAGGAACAGATTGAGAGAGGTCGATCTTCAGATAATACGAAGCCCAGTGAGGTAATCTCGCTTTTTGAAAGTAGATCCAGAAGAGATAAGTACACACCACACCAATGGTTGCTCCTGCAGCTACATCCATCAGAAAATGTTGTAACAGATAGATGCGAGAGTAACCAACTATCAGGGCAATAACCAACAGAAGAACGGTTGCGATTCTATTTTTTATCCATAATGATAGCAAGAAGCAGATACAAAAGATTGTAGCCGTATGCCCGGAAGGGAAGGAGAAGTGTGCATGTACATCTACATTAGGAATGAAATGAAGTAGTTGATTATCGATCAATTGTTTGGGTCGCTCTAAATGTCGAAACAATACTCGTTTTAAAATAGAACAAACAATTCCATGGCTAATCCATACAGCAACTGTAAGTAACGAAAATTGAAAACGAAGAAATAGTGAGGCAATTAGAATTAAAATTAACAAATGTCCTTCGCCAAGATGGGTTATGGTTGCGAAAAGCCGATCTAATAATTCAGAATTGTTTCCATTGATGAAAAGAACATCTTCGCCTTTGGGAATCACCAGCGAAAGAGCGCAAAGCAAAAGGCACGATGAAAAGAAAAGCCAACTGGCGAAAGCTATGTCGGATGGAAGGCGTTTCATAATGACAATGTTACTCAAGGAATATTATCTTGTATTCATTCGTGGATAAAGACATTGTTATTTCTTTGGCTGTAACTTTATCTATTCATTACGATTTGATAACCTATTGTGAGAAGAGAAGACATATCTTTTAATTTCTGTATAACTAATTTTGTATCATGAGATTAGTATGTTCTACTTGGGAACAATGGCTTGACACCCGATGGAGGCCATTAGTATGGATTGGAATACTGGTCAACGCCACCGGATTATTCTTTACCATTATTGAACCGGACGGGGCGGTATATGCAACAATCGCGAAGCAAATGGTGTTGACTGGCGATTACGTCAATCTGGTGTTGCAAGGAAACGATTGGTTAGATAAACCCCATTTTCCATTTTGGATGATGGCGCTCAGTTACCACATCTTTGGCATCACCACTTTCGCCTACAAACTTCCGGCCTTGTTGTTTTGGGCATTGGGTGGATGGTATACCTATCGCTTTGCCAATTTGTTTTATACAAAGACGGTTGCGCAAATTTCTGTTCTGATTTATCTCACCGCCATGCACGCTGTGCTTTCGAATAATGATGTGCGAGCCGAACCTTATTTGATGGGATTGATTATTGGAAGTGTTTTTCATTTTTATAGGGCATCGCAGCAGAAGTTTGGAAAGGATTTAGTCTTAGGAGCTCTACTCGCCGCGTGCGCAATAATGACCAAGGGAATTTTTGTGGTGAGCACAATTGGTATCGGACTGCTCATTCATTGGAGCTGGAGAAAAGAATGGACACAATTGTTTCATTGGCACTGGTTAGTAGCGATCGTATTCATACTGTTATTCATCACTCCTGAATTATACAGTCTCTATCAGCAATTTGATCTTCACCCGGAAAAGATTGTTTTTGGGAAGACAGGCGTATCGGGTATTCGGTTTTTCTTTTGGGATAGCCAGTTTGGCCGATTTTTTAATACGGGGCCTATCAAAGGTGATGGTGATAAATTTTTCTTTTTGCATACCACGCTTTGGGCTTTTTTCCCTTCTTCCATTTTGTTCTTTGCGGCTATTTTTTCAGCAGCCAAATCCAAGCTCAAACAATTGCCCGAAATTATTACCATCGGCACCACTGCCTTTACATTTTTACTTTTTTCAATCTCCGGGTTCCAGCTTCCGCACTACATGAACATTATATTCCCGTTCATGAGTATACTCAGTGCATTTTTTTTGTGTGAGATAGTGACCTATTTAAAGAGCGGATTTTGGCGAGTGCTTTTCTATTTTCAACTGACGCTTGCGTTTGTGGTAGCCATCGCTTTAACGATTTGGTTTCAGCCACAGCTTTTGCTTTTCGCTATCGGTTGGATAGGGATAAGTTTATTCGTCATCGTCAAGCTTCCAGAAAAAAGCCCGCCACTTCAAACAGCCTTTGGTAGAAATGTAGCCGCCAGCTATATGTTGTACGGATACTTAGCTTTTTTCTTCACGCACGATCTGGTGCAATACCAATCTGGAAGTGAAGCCGCCTTTTATTTGAATCAACACTACCCTTCGCAAACGGCAGTTATGTTAAGAGGAGATAATTCTTATTCGTTCGATTTTTATTATAGAGATATTGTAAAATATTATTCGACGGAGCAACTGATGAATTCAAGTGACAAACTGTTGTTTTGCAGTGAGGGACTTCTCACAAAGCTATCGGAGGCTGGGATTCAATACCAAATACTTAAATCGTTTGTCAATTACCACATTAGTCAGCCGCAAGGTGATTTTATGAATGCAGCCACGCGCAATGGCACGTTATCCAAAAGCTATATTCTAAAACTGAATTGAATTAGGTTTTCTTCAAGCCAATGATCGCAATGACCAACATCGCCAAGTAAACTAAATCAATTGGTTTGGTTTCATGTTTCAGAATGAGCACCTCCACGAGTTTAACACCTGCCAGCGTGAGCCCCATCCAAATAGCAAAGGCTGTGGAGGCAGGAATGTGTTTCATGGCAAGAGAAAAAAAATAAATATTGCCAAGACCAAACAGAATATACCCAACTAGTGGAAGCAGCAATCCGGTCGCTGTCTGTGGCTGATCAATTACGAGTTGAAATGAAATTTTCTTTAGCTCCGCGAAGCTTAATTTTTTTAAGCTGAAGATCCAACCTACTTCCAAAAACGCAGCGATAATTAAATAGAGCCACTGCATTAAGCGACACTTTCGTTTTCTGAATTTCTTTTTTCTGATGGTGTAGACAAGCCTGCGAACCATTTCATGATTGCGAAGCGCAGGTCAAGGTATTGGCGCCAACCCTTTTTCTTTTTCAACTCATCCTCATCAAATCGTTTCACCGAAAACGCATGTTGTAAAAAATAATCTTTCGGGTATTTGTAAGGCAGCCCGAATACGTTGGGTTTTGTGTTGGGTAGATACGCAGTTCCAAACATCCAATCCCAAAAGGCAAACTTGGTGGCGTAATTGGCAAAATACGTTTCGACCGTTTCGGCGTGGTGCCATTGGTGCATTTCAGGGCCGTTGATAAAATATTGCCACTTGCCGGAGCGCACGTTGATATTTGAATGAATGTACATGCCCCATACGGCATCGATGCATGCCTTGATGGGAACCACGATAGGGTCGGCACCCAGCAAAATGATCGGAGCAAATTCAATTGTTTGATTGATGATAATTTCAACAACATGCGATCGAGAGCCGGCGATCCAGTCTACTTCTTTTACGGAATGATGCGCCTCGTGTGTACGCCAAAGAATTTTTGAATTATGCTGCCACCGATGAAACCAGTAGATATAGAAGTCGTGGGTGATCAGAAAAAATAAAACTTGTATAGCTACCGGCCATTGTGAGACCAGTTTTAGGGACGACAATGCAAATCGCTGATCGATGGGTAGAATGATGTAATCGAAGATGAGAATCTTCAAAAAGAAACTTTGAATCAAGGTATACCAAACCAGGTCTACCCAAAACCCTTCACGGAAAAAGGGCAGACCTTTGGTATAGGGATATTTCCGCTCCAGCCAAATGATGGTGGCCGCCGAGGAAATTAAAATGAGAAATGTAATAGTCTCTACTTTCATTTTTCGCTACTAAGACACAAAGGCATTAAAAGAAACTTTTTTAATGCTTATGTGATAGCCTTTATGCATTTACGGTTTGATTAATCACTCTTCTCAATCGCTTCATGGGTTCGAGTTCGCTTTCGTAGACGCGCTTAATTCCATCGCCCAAACTCTTTTCAATGTCGCGAATATCGCGCACCAGTTTCACAATGCCTTGTGGCTCTACGGAAGCCGCGTGATCAGAACCCCACATCGCGCGATCGAGTGTCACGTGGCGCTCCACGAAAGTGGCACCTAATGAAACAGCAGCCAGTGTAGGAGCGAGACCTGTTTCGTGGCCAGAGTAGCCGATGGGTAAATCAAATTTGTTGATGAGTGTGCGAATCATGTTCAAATTCAATTGCGCCGGATCGCATGGATAAGCCGAAGTAGAATGTGCCACCATCACATTGCGCGTGCCCGTTAAGTCAATGGCATCTTCAATTTCCATTTCGGTAGACATGCCCGTTGATAACATGAGCGGGCGGCCAGTCGTCAACACTTTTTTAATCAAATCAAAATCAGTTAAGCTTGCCGAAGCCAGCTTGTACATTACTGGATTGAATTGCTCCAGAAAATCGACAGAAGGTTCATCCCAGGCAGAGGCAAACCAATCGATTTTTTTATGCGCACAATACAAATCAATTTCTTCGAACTCTGCCTTTCCAAATTCAGTTTTGCGTTTGTAATCAATGTAGCTCATCGTACCCCAAGGAGTTTGACGAGGCTTGTCCCACTGATCTTTGGGAACACATAACTCCGGTGTTCTTTTTTGAAACTTCACGGCGTCGCATCCGGCAATGCTCGCCCAATCAATCAGTTTTTTGGCAATGTCAACAGAGCCATTGTGATTGATACCAATTTCTGCAATGATGTAGACAGGATGACCAGCGCCTACTACTCTTCCGTTGTTCAACACGACATGATCCATAATCGTAAAATTTTAGTTTAAATTTATTTTGCTGTTAATAATTAGTTCGGCAAACTCGCGGAATGCACCGTGTCCGCCATTGGTGGTGCATACATAGTGGGCTACACGCCGTGCGAAGCTCATGGCATCGGCAGGACAAGCGCACAAGCCCACTTGTTGCATGATTTCCTCATCGTTGATATCATCTCCGATGTAGGCAATCTCCTCTTTCGAGATTTGGATGCGCTCCATGATTTCCTGCAGGCGTAGCGCTTTGTCTTGCACGCCCATGTGCAATTCTTTTATTTTTAACTTCTCAGCGCGCTTGGAAACGGGAAGCGAATCTTCGCGAGTGATAATGCCGGTTTCAATGGAAGCAATTTTGCGCAAGCGCTCTACACCCATGCCATCGCGAAACGAAAAACGTTTCAACTCTTCGCCGTTGCCAGAGTAGTATACCCCATTATCGGTGAGCACGCCATCCACATCAGTAATCATCAACTTGATTTTGTTCGCCCGCCTTTTTATTTCGTCAATCGACATTTTTAAATATTTATGATTTAGGATTTAGGATTTATGATTTTTGATTTAAGATTTTTGATTTAAGATTTTTGATTTAAGATTTGTGACTTTCGATTTGTGATTTAAGATTTTTGATTTATGATTTATGATTTATGATTTCTAACTTTTGTTACTTAACCCCAACCCCCAACCCCTAATTCCCAACCCCTAATCCCTAATCCCCAATCCCCAATCCCCTAAACTATCGTCCATCCCCCATCCACCACCAAATTCGCACCCGTCATGTACCGCGAAGCATCACTCGCTAAGAATACAATCGCACCTTGGTAGTCAGTTCTATCCGCCATTCGGCCCAGTGGAGTGCGGTCGCTATAATTTTTGATGAAGAAATTATCTTGGCCGTTTTCTACACCACCCGGAGAGAGCGCATTGACGCGCACGCCTTTGTTACCCCAGTAGGAAGCAAGAAATTTAGTGAAGCCCAACACAGCACCTTTCGTGCTGGGGTAAGCAGCCGATTTATAAAAAGTTTGTTCGCCCGCTTCGTTGCGATATAATTTTTGATCCGGCGCAGTGATGCCATATGTCGAGGCAATGTTGATGATGCTGCCACTGCCTGCTTCGGCCATCACGGTTCCAAAAATCTGACTGCACAGAAAAACACCGGTTACATTCACATCCAGCGAAAGCTGCCAGAGATGGAGCGGATAATTTTCAAACTTGGATTGTTCCAATGCTACCGTAGGATTTTCAAACATGTCGTTGATAGCAGCATTATTCACCAATACATCTATTCGACCATATTTTTTTAGGACTTCCTCTTTTGCTCCGCGAATTGAAACTTCATTCGTAACATCCAGACCGATTCCGAGATGATTGCTGCCTAATGCATTCGCAAAATGGAGTGATGCCTTTGTGTCCACATCCGCTACCACTACGCTTGCGCCTGCATGGGCTAATGCTTCGCAATGTTTTTTGCCAAGCAGTCCGCAAGCACCGGTTACGATAGCGACTTTATCTTTCAATGAGAATAATTCTGTCATTTTACCTCAAGAGCTTTTTCGCTGAATACTTTTTGTACGTTGCCCACTTTGCGGAACACAGCTTCTACTGGTTTGCCGAGAAGCATCGATTCAATATTTCCTTTTTCAATTGCTTCTGCCAGCAAAGGCAATACCTCTTCATAGGCTTGAAGCGTGTGGTTCAGATCATCTTGCGTATGCGTGAAACAAACATTGTGAAAGCCACCCCACAGAACTCCACGCTTGATCATTTCCTGCTGCACAAATGATTTTAGAATCAGTGGTTCTCCGGCCGATGCGTTGAACGTAACAATAGTTCGGCAATCAAATCCCTGACAGGTAGTGACGGCACTCAAATTATTTTTTTCGGCGATGTGATTGTATCCATCCTTTAATATCTTTCCTTTTACTGCCAGCGCAGTCGCTACATCTTTTTCTTTCATCTCTTGAATGGTGGCAACGGCTGCGGCGATTGATAGTGCTTCTCCTCCGAAAGTAGAGTAGAAGAAAACATCCTTTTCGAACAATTGCATGATGTCCTTTCTGCCGGTGAGCAACGCGATAGGCATGCCATTCGCAAACGCTTTGGAATAGACAGCCAGATCGGGTGTGATGCCAAAATATTCTTGAGCACCACCGAGTGCTACGCGGAAGCCCGTCCACATTTCATCAAAAATTAACAAGGTTCCATTGGCTTGGCACAGCGCTTGCACTTGTTCCAAAAAATTTTCTTTCGGATGTTCAAAGATGAAAGGTTCAAGAATCACACAGGCTACATCATCTGTCAATTGTGCGCGAAGTGATTCGATATTATTGTAATCGAAGGTGGCGGTTAATGCTTTAATATCTTCCGGAATTCCTTCCGCCCGACTCGTTGTGCCGATATACCAATCATGCCAACCATGATAGCCACAGCACAGCACTTTCTTTCTTCCGGTGTACGCACGCGATACACGCACGGCCGCACTGCAAACCTCAGCTCCAGTTTTGGCGATGCGCACACCTTCTGCATTGGGAATGATTTGATGAATCAATTCACTCAGCTCAACTTCCAATGGATGCATCAGTGAAAACGTAATGCCACTCTGCAATTGGTTTTTGATCGCTTCGTCAACCCGATCATAAGCATAACCTAACGACACAGGACCAACGGCCATGGTGTAGTCGATGTATTCATTTCCGTCCACATCCCACACATGGCCATTTTTACCACGCGCTACATATTTCGGTGCCACTCCATTCACGTATTGCGATGGACCTTTGGCCATCGTTTGTGTAACGGGAAACATGACTTGTTGGGCACGCTTATACCAAGCATTGCTGATTGTGATATCCGGATATTGATGGTTGATCATAATTGAATTTTCGTTGCGGTTGATTCTAAAATTCCTAAAGCACGTGCTGCTATTTTCTCTGCTGTGAAGCCTTCATATTCCAATACTTCTGAAAGTCTGGCCGGACGGAACCATTGTTCGTTGAGTGAAAGGGGCTGCACATTGGCAGACAACTGATTTTTCAACAACACTTCAGCAACGATGGAATACAACCCTCCGGTAGTGAAGTGATCTTCTACCACCACTACCAATTCACTTTGTTTAGTCGCACGAATAATTACTTCCTCGTCAACCGGTTTCAAGCAACGCATGTTCACCAATCCCACAGAAAGACCTTGTGCCTCTAAAACTTGTTTGGCTTGTAACACATTATTGAATAACATTCCATATGTGAGGAAGGTGATGGTCGATCCTTCTGCAATCACTTCGGCTTTGCCAATTCGGAAATCTTTGTCGTGTGCGATCAGAGGCTTTAGTAGATTGGCTCGTGTATATGCAGGCGAAGAGGAGTCCCAAATTTCAGGTAACATCAAGAGCATATCTTCCTCATCGGCTGGAGCGAAGACGTGCATGCCGGGAACGCCTCGCATGATCGAAATATCTTCGATGGCTTGATGCGTAGGGCCGTTTCCATCGGAAAGAAATCCGGGAATGAATCCGGTGAGCTTTACTGGAAGATGAGCGATGCCTACATCTGTTCGAATAAATTCATACGCGCGCATGGTGAGAAATGCTGCTAACGCATGAACGATAGGAACGCGACCGCGCAGGGCTAATCCTGCCGCCATGCCAATCATCGTTTGTTCTGTAATGCCCGTGTCAATGAAGCGATCAGCTAATGCAGGATTTTTTGGAATGTTGCGAATGAGTGCGCGGTTTTCGGCCGTCATGATGATGTAGCGCTCATCGGCTAAAGCTATTTCGGAAATCAGTTCTTCGTAATTCATTATCGTACCACTAATGTTTCAGAATTCAATTCAGCCAATTTGTTTTCGTGCAATTCGTGTAGCAATGCGTTTACTTCCTCATGGGTGAAATTACAGAACCAGCGATCGGCTCGTTTTTCAATGCTGGGCAATCCTTTTCCACGAACAGTGTGAGCGATGATGACCGTAGGTTTGCTATTGCTTGCGATAGATGTGAACGTATTGTGCATCGCATTAAAATCATGACCATCCACATCGATCGCATTCCATCCGAAGGCTTCGAATTTTTTATGAATCGGATCGAGCGGAATCAATTCTTCGGTAGCAACATTTGCCTGAAAATAATTTCGGTCGACAATCCAGATTAGATTATCCAGTTTGTAGGCAGCGGCGACGAGCGCGCTTTCCCAAACGGAACCTTCATTCAATTCGCCATCTCCCGTTATCACTACAATTTTGTTGGATTGCTTTTTAATTCGGCAGTCCATGGCTACACCCATTGCAACAGCCGGTAAATGGCCGAGGGAACCAGAGTGAAATTCGACTCCGGGAATGTGGGTATTCGGATGCCAGTAGATATGATCTTTTGCTTGTAAGTGATTAGCTAACCGCGATGGCTCGATGAATCCGAGTTCAGCAAATAAACTATAAAGTGCGGGTACATCATGACCTTTGGAAAGAAACAGATAGTCTCGATTCGGATCGTATAAGTTAGATGTGTTGACGTTTAAATAATGCGAGTAGAGATAGACAAGCAAATCGGCACATGATAGTGATGCTCCGGTAAAGCAACCGCCATCGGTCGACAAGCGCACAATGTTTTCACGAACAGCGAGCGCCAGTTTTTGCAAATCAGTTATTTGTTCTTCAGTCATTGTGCTTCTTCAATTAATTTAGTTTGATTCTTTCCTACCGTTTTCAATTCATCTAAGTGATGGCGGTACCAATTCACACCTGCCCATTTTTGATTGATGGTTTGCAATGCGGGTTGTGCTTCCAGCAATTCTAAAATATCGGTGAGAGAAAATATATTTTTGATGGGATACAATTGATTGTAAATCGCTTCAATGAATTGATAATCTTCCGGATAATCGATTGTCCACCGGTGCGACATCGAATAATCCAAACCGCTTTCCCATTTTACATTTCCGATTCGAAAAAGAGTGCGATTCTCCCAAATGAAAGGCGTGGTGTGCTCGAGTTCCAACTTTGCTGTCGCCGATTCCCACGCTTTTTCCAGCGCCTTCATCGACATGATTTCTACATCATTCCCATCCGGATAACTGGCTGGATGCAAATTGCTGACGTAATCAAATTCATGTTGATGATCAAGATAATAAGCAATGACTTTATCAATAACGGCTGGGTCGATCAGCGGACAATCAGAAGGTATTTTTACAACGGCATCCGCTTTGTAAAGATGAGCTACCTGATAATGTCGATCGAGCAGATCATATTTGCTTCCGCGGTAGACGGAGATTTTATTGGCTTGACACAGCGATTCGATTTCATCGTCCTCCTTATCCTTCGTAGTAGCCACTACAATATTCCCTACTAAGTTAGAATGCGATAGCCGCTCAAGCATCTTTAGTAGCAGCGGTTCGCCACACAACGGCAGCAACACTTTGCCCGGCAGACGGGTAGAGCTAATGCGAGCCTGAACAACGGTAACAATTTTCAATTTCCTGGACTTTAGTTTTAGTTGTGCTTAGCAGGCTATCTTCTGCTGATTCGTTTCAATAGAAGGCAATTCATTTTCTAAAAACCGGGAAAGACTCTGATTGTATTCCACATATCTCCGGCATATCTCCGCGATGTGCGCCGCGGATTTGCCTCCATTTTGAATAGGCGTTTTCTTTATTAGTTCATCCATGTCAAAATACGAGTGAACCTTTTTGCCCAATGCCAAACCTACATATACAACAGTGGAATATTGTGTAATCAATTCATCGCAATGGTAGATCATGTGATTAATGTTGCCATCCGTATAAATTAGGGTACCGTGCGGAGCGTTCTCTTTTATTTCACGAATAGCTCTTTCCTTTTTTTCGTTGGGATGTAGTTTGAAGATGAGTGTTCGGCCGTTGGCGATCTCTACGGCTTTGCGAATAAAGGAAGGCCGGTTTTCAAATCCCATACACTCCCGAATATCGGAAGTAGCTACGAGCACATAATTGCGGTGCGGAAAATTGTTATAGGCAAACGTGGCCACATTATCAAAGTTGGACATCCCGGTTACTACCAGTTTCGACTCATCCGTACCTAATTTTTTAAAATGCTCTTTATACCCTTCGCTGGCCACACAGTAAATGTCGCACAGGTTAGAAGTGCCATTCAGCGAAGTGTTCATTGCCCAATAGCGAGGTAGATCCAATGCTTTTACGATTCGGGAGAGTGGGGTGATTGGATCGGTCATCCCTTCCTGCACCCAGATGGATTTCGTTTTACGAATGGAAGTGGGAACTAGCAAATCGCTGCATACCACCACCAAATCATATTGGTTATTATAAACAGTTTGAGCGTAATCATTCTTTAACTGGTGCTGGCGCAGATAAGCATCAGCTTTTTCCTTGAATTGGCCCGACAGAATGGTGTGATCTGCAACACCTTCATTAACAAAATATTGAATGATGGGATTATCGCTATAGAATTGACTAAAGTAACAATCATATTCCGGCAGATGCGATGCAATGGCATGCATTTGGGTGGTCTGATTCAGCGAGCCCACAGTGAACAAAATCTTCTTCACATCAGAAATTTCCTGCAAGCTACACGGCGAATGTTATTCTAAATTTTAGATGAGGTAACTAAACTATTAAGATTTTAATATTGAGTTTATACTAAAGTAATATGGCGGAGGAACTTTTTTAATTCACCGCTTCTTTCTTTAACCTCCATTCAAACGAAACAGTATCGTAATAGGAACTTTCGTTCGGCCATTGAATATAGGCCTTCATTCCGGTATAATTATCAATGGTTCCATTCACCATTTCATCAAACAGAAAAGATGCTTTTAGTAGCTCTGGCTCTTTCATTACGGTGGTAACAAATTCTTCTTTAAAGTTTATCAGCTTGTAATTAGAACCTAACTTAAAATGACCAGCCACTCCTCTCGTTTCGCTTGCAATGGATGATGGACGGCTGAGATAGAAGTAATGTGTGCTATCGGGAGCAACATAGTATTTTAAAATTTCGAATTTTCTCGTTTGAGAAGAATAGAAGGCACGGTGCTTTTCTTTAAAGCGATCCTTCATTTCTGCATAAGGAGGTGCCATGAAAATATGTGTGATGATACTTGTCAAAATCTGGTCTTGTTCTTTAAGACTGTAGTAGGTAGATGGATCGTACTTATCTTTCGATGAACAGCTTGCGAACAAAATAATAAGTAGGAATAAGATGTTGTTTTTCATGCAGCAAAAATAAAAAAAGGCCGGAGATTAATCCGGCCTTTCTATTAATTGAAGTTCTATTAATTACTTCGTGTAATCTTTTATTTGCGGATTCCAGTTAGTCCAATTAGCAGTCCAATCGGTAGAACCGAAAGCACCGCGATAAGTTGGCGTTGTATCGAATCCTGTTAAATTAGTAAAGCTTGCTCCAGTAGCTATGGTACCAGTAGCTGTAAAGGTTGGAGCAGTTAATGGATCAAAAACATTGGCATTTAAGCCTATTGCGTTCCATTTAGCAGCAATGGTATTGTTATCACCAAACCATAACACAGGCGCTTTGCTGTTGATTTGTTGTTCGCCAACGTTTCCTGTACCTGTAGAGTACGTAAATACACCATTTGCAAAAGAACCAACACCACCAGCTACCGCGCGACCTCTAGGGTTATTTGGGTGATTCGCTCCAGCGGCAGTAGCAAAACCTGCTGTAATTTCATCAGCAGTAGCAGCACTACCAAAACCATTACCGCCCCAGCTTTCTACACCGGCAAGAATGTTATTTTTAAACACCAATGTTCCTGCAGTTGCATTTGGGATTGCACCATCTGTAGTATAATCTGTTCCAAGGGTAGCACTGGTTCCAGGACGCTCATTGTCAACAAAAATACCGTTAGGGAATCCTGTGAAAATGGAATTATAAATTTTTTGTTTCGCATTTCTACGGATTTGAGCTCCATTTTGGAATTGAAGATCAATGGTAGTTGCATTCGTAGCTTTACCTCCAATAATAGTCATGTTCGAAAACTCAGCACTTGTAAATGGTGTGTTCTTTGAACCAGCCGCATCATTGTCGCACTCAAATCCATTTGAGCCAGATTGATCCGCAATAGCGGCAGCACGTATGGCTACACCAAATTGAACTTTACCGCTGTATCCGTTATCCGTATCAAAGTCATCATCAATACCTTTCAATGAAATCAAGTGTGCCGCATTTACTGTTCCACCAAACCACTCGAAAGAGTCATCATTTGCGTAGGTAACTTGAATATAGTCGATAGTCGTTCCTGATCCAACGCTACCGAGTGTTAAACCATTAATTTCTTGATTAGGGTTAACTGGGTATCCTGCATACTCAATGCGAACATATTTTAAAGTTCCTGAGTTGTCGGTATCAATAGGAGCAGCACCACCTCCGTGGAAACCACCATAAGCACCTTCTAATTCTTCAATGCCATTTGTACCAGTGCTGGTAGATCCTTTGATGTTGTTTGAAGCTTGTCCGCAGAGTACGAGACCAGACCAGTCACCAGGAGTACGATTACCAGGAGCTTGGTCAGATGTGAAAACAATTGGCTTAGCCGCTGTACCAATGGCAATGATTTTGCTTCCTCTTTGTACGACTAATGCACCACCAGGAGTTCCTTTTTTACCAAGAATGGTTGTACCTGCCTCAATTGTCAAAGTTGCTGTAGTTCCAATTACCGGAGCAACGCCAGGGCCACCAGTACCCGGCTTCTTATCGCTACCTACACGAATAAATCCATTGAGTCTGTAGATTTTATCTGCAGTCCAAGTCGTGTTCGTTAAGATATCAGCCGTTACTTCAACAACCTGTTTTGCAACAGCAGTAACCTTTACTAAAACGCTTGCAGACTTTTGTCCTTTAACGTCAGTAGCCTGGAAAGTGAAGTTAGTTATTGTACCAACCGCTGCAGATGCAGGAATGGTATAGTTAAAAGTATATTCGGGAGCATTTCCGGTGAGCGTTTGATCAGGGAATGCTGCATCTGAAGCACCGTTTACAAGGATGCTAAGAGTTTTAGCGCCTTCGGGTGCACTAACAGTAACTTTAGTTGTTACCGCCAAACCGGGAGTGTTTGATAAAGCGGCACTTCCAACAGTAATGGTAGGCGCTGGTTTGTTACTCGTGCTATCACTGCAAGAGTTCAACAGGCCAAGTACAGCTACAACTGTTGCGATAGATGCAACACGAAATGCCGTGCTTAGTTTTGAATTTGTGAGTTTCATTTTTGTGGATTTTAGTTATTTTTTAAACCGCGTAAAAGTACCTTTTGATTGTTACCTCAATGTTATGGCAAAAGGTAGAAGGTGTTAAATTGCCTATGAGGAAATAAAAAAACCTCGGTGATTTCCGAGGTTTTTTTTGTTGTTTGTAAGTATTTTTTTAAAAGCGATACGAAAGACCTAAAGAGAATACTTGACCTGGCTTGTATTGTTGCACGATTGGATCTTTCACTGGATCTTTATCGCTGTCAAATGATCCATCGTCGTTTCCATCTTGCAATAATGAAAGCGGTTGATTTAGAATGTCAGAGATACCTCCTTTGATTTGTAATCTTTCAGATAATCTTTTGTTAAAGGTCAAATCAATTACATTTCGAGGCATCAGATAAACATCTGAGTAAAGGGAAGAACCAACAAAAGAAATATTTCTACCGACCACATTATAAAGAAGATTTACCGACCAACCGGTTGGTTCGCTTGTATAAAATAGACCTGCATTAACTACATACGGAGCTTGACCTTGTAAAGGCCTTTCGTTCGAGGTTCGTTGAGCAGCAAGCTTGTCAGGAATGATAACAGTGCTTGATATGACGGTTGCATTAAACATTACATTCAGATTATTTAGAAATGCTGAACCCGTTAACCCATTCAGCGATTTTTTAATCTCTAGTTCTACTCCATATGCTTTAGCAGAAATTGCATTTGCAAAAACAGCATTCTTTGTTACCCCTTGAAAATCGATTACGCTTTCAATGGGGTCTTGAAAATCTTTATAGAATGCTCCAAAAGTAATTAGCTCACCGGCTGAGGGGTAATATTCCCAACGCAAATCAAAATTTTGAATTCGCGCTGTTTTCAATCCCGGCGTTCCTATCGTAACAAAGTTGAAGTTAAAGTCATAAAAAGTGAAAGGAGCAATCTCTCTAAACTCTGGTCTATTTAATGTTTCACCATAAGCAGCTCGTACGAGCATTTTTTCGGTGAAATTATAGCTTAGATTGGCTGATGGTAATACTCGTGTTACTTGTAGATCGGAGTTTGCTGGATTATTCGATAAATCAGACCCGAATAATTTTTGATGGTTGTCTTCAATACGCACGCCTGCATCCAATTTAAATTTACCAAATGGAACTGAACCCATTAGATAGTATGCAAGGAGTTGATTTGATGCCGTATATCTATCTGATCCCTTTGTATCCTCACCGAGTAAAATACCATTGGCGTTATTAATATTTGCGTCATTAAATACTTGGCTGATGGGTAGATCCAGAATGGCCAGGCTTGTGTTAGGAGTCCTTACATAACCCAGATTCCGCGCTCCGAATGTTCTGGATTTATCCTCATAAAACACACCCATTTTAATTTCAGGGTTTTTTAAAGGGTTATCTGCCGTATTAAATCGATGCTTTATCGATGCGCCAAATGTGGTAGATGTTTCATCCAGTTTTGAAAAGAATCGACCCAATCGCTCAGGAAGAACTCCGAAGACAAATTGCAATTTGCCGTCATTTTTAGAAACATATCTTCTATAATCCGGCTGGTCGCGATTTGATTTATTATACCCCACAACCCATTCTACGGTTGTTTGTTTGTTGAAAAGTTCGTGGTTACCCAACAACTGACCAGAATAAATTCCTCTATATATTTTATCAAAGCCTCCGTTTTTTTCACCAAAGCTCTGATTAAGAATTCCGGTTCTATCAACATACTGATCGTTGCTGCTTTGATTCAATAAGTTTTTAAATTCAATCAGGTGGTTTGCATTGAATTTAAACGCCCAATTGAATAGTAATCCTGTTCTAACCTGTTGATTGTATTGTTTGTCGAAGAATGCATTGTTTTCTTGAGTTGATCCGCTCGTATAATCTGTACGGGTAACATCGAAAATGGAATAGGAGTTGGAGTAGTTCAAGGCGCTGATGTTTCCAACTTCCACTTTTCCTATTCTAAAACGTCTGTTAAAAGTGAGTGTGAATCGTTGGTCGGGGATAGCGATACTTTTTTGTGGAATCCAATCATTTCGTAGGGATCTTCCCGCAGCCTCTAAATCAGAACCTGTTGTGTTTTTAGCGTTCGCAGGAAAATTGGCGGGTAAGTCATAATATCCTGTATTAAAGCCAGTGAAGTGCCCACTATTTTTTTGCTGTGAGAAAAAATCATTCATCGTAGTTCCTATTCGGAACTGTGTGCTATAATCTAAAACAATGCTATTTTCCTCTGGGATGCTTTTCGTGAAGACTTTCACTACACCCCCGGCAAAATCGCCGGGTAGATCGGCAGCAGGGCTTTTGAAAACCAACATTTTATCAAGTTGTGAACTGGGCAATGTGGCAAAGGAAAAAGAACGAACATCCGTCTCCACGCTGGGTGCATATACATTGTGCAACATCACCGGATTGTATCTTTCAGATAGACCTCTCACTTGAACAAACTGATCACCTCTGATGGTAATACCAGGAACGCGTCTTAATACTTGCGCTGCATCTCTGTCTAATGATTTGCTGATTTGTTCTGCGGTAATACCTACTACTACTACTTTCGCTTCTCGTAAAGACTTAACTAAATCGAAATCGGTGTCTGTTTGTCTAGTACCTTGAACAACCACTTCTTGCAACTCAGAAACATCTTCATGTAAGTCTACATTGATGGTTATTTTTTTAGCTGTTTCTACTACCACGTTGGGTACGGTGTGGGTCTTATAGGTTACGGATGAAATTTGTAGCGTGTAGGTGCCTTCAGCTACGTTTGAGATCAAGAAATTTCCATCGATGTCAGTTGCGGAACCTTGGGTAGTTCCCTGAATCACAACGTTAGCTCCAATAACCGCTTCACCGGTTTTAGAATCTTTGATAGTGCCGGCAATGGTACCCTGTGCTTGAACGAAGTAACTGGATAGAGTAAAAATGGCAAGAAAGTAGATTTTTTGCATGTCAATAAATTTCGTGCAAAGGTCGGATGGGCATATTACCTCATCTGGTCGGCAGTGTTATGAAATTGTTAAGTGAGATGAATAAAAAGCCATCAAAAAGCCCAATTTTAAGCTAATTAAAGTTTGATAATTAAGGCTACTTCAACTGAAAGTGAATCAGTTATGCATCAAGCCCGCATAACATTTGGGTGATACTAACTTAAAGAATGTAATCTTTCGTTAACCTATTGATCATCCCGAAAGGGCAATAAATAGAAAGGATTCTAACCGGCAATTTATTTTTACACCGTTTCGTGGCTTGACGCCTCAAATGCCACTTTAAAATTTAAATTGGATTACTTCCCGATCGGCACTTTTTGGAGCAGTGCCTTGACGATGTCAGCCGTTTTCACATTATCGGCTTCCGCTTCGTAGTTGAGCAAAATGCGGTGGTTCATCACATCCAGCGCTACCTCTTTGATATCCTCCGGCAACACATAGTCGCGGCCTTCCATGTAGGCCACCGCCTTGGCCGATAAGTTCAGGTTAATGCTGGCTCGAGGCGAAGCACCAAATTGAATGTATTGAGCCTCATGGTCGAGTTTGTATTCTTTGGGTTTGCGGGTAGCTGTTACCAACTCAATAATATAGCGCTCCAGCGACTCCGAAATCTTCACTTTGTTCACCTCTTCCCGAATCGCGAAAATATCTTCTTTGGTAAGAATGGTATCTACTTCATAACCAAACTGCATGTTGGAGATACGGCGCATGATCTCCAATTCCTCCTCTTTGGTCGGGTAGTTTACAAACACCTTCATCATAAAGCGGTCTACCTGCGCTTCGGGAAGGGGATAAGTACCCTCCTGGTCTACCGGATTTTGAGTGGCGAGCACCAAAAAAGGGCGATCCAATTTAAAGGTAGTCTCACCAATAGTCACTTGTTTTTCCTGCATCGCCTCCAATAGGGCCGACTGTACTTTGGCCGGAGAACGGTTTATTTCATCAGCCAAAATAATGTTGGCGAAGATCGGCCCCTTTTTTACTTCAAACTTGCCGTCTTTTTGGTTATAGATCATCGTTCCGATCAAATCGGCCGGTAAAAGGTCGGGCGTGAACTGAATTCGTTGAAAATCAAGGTGTAATACCTTGGCTAATGTGGAAATAGTGAGCGTTTTGGCCAAGCCGGGCACCCCTTCCAGCAATACGTGGCCGTTGGTAAACAAACCCACCAGCAGGCGGTTGACCATGTAGTTTTGGCCTACCACTACTTTAGAAACTTCTCCAAATACCTGTTTGATTTTTTCTTGATGCGCCTGATGAAGCTCAGAAGAGGAAGTAAATGCCATAATTATCGAGTACTTATTTTAAACGGACTGCAATATTAAAGATTTGAAGGGCAGAGTTACAAACGGAAGGGTGAATCTTCTGGTTTTCGTCTGGCGTCCCAAATACGAAGAACATAAAGGAACTCACTATCAAACTTATAAAATAGAAAGTAGTCCCGTATTAATTTTACATGAACGCCAGCATACGATGTTCGTCTGCCTAAAAAGGGATGCTTTGATAGCGTCTTAGCGCATTGGTGAAATAAACGATCGAGTTTTTTGGGGTAGGATTTGGATCGATTTCGGTAAAGCCAATAAGTTAAGATTTGATCCTTTTCGATAGACGCATTGAATGACCATATTATTTTGCGAGCCATTGGGCAGTTTTCTTACGAACGGCTGCGTCCGTTAAGTAATGTCCGTTTTCAATTTCCTGCTCCGCTTCGCGGATGGCTTTAACTTGATCTTCACTGAGAAGTAATAACTCTGCTCTCGATTCATTTTTAAGCAAAGAATACAGATCTTTTAATAGAGCATCATCTTTTGAATCTTTGATTCTTGAAATCAATTTTCTTTTTACTTCGGCATTCGACATAAGGGGCAGATTATCAATTAAAAATACTCAAAATTCGTTTACTAAGCGACTATTACTTCATTTTGCCGCCTACGCGACAATGCAAGCAATAGCAAAAACCCACCTTTGTGAAATACGTGAAACATCCCATGTCGTTAAGTTAAGCTCCACTTACTTCCTCTCTTGTGAAGAGGAACGAGGTGAAGTGTAAAAGAGTGGCTTAACTTAACGACATTGAAACAACCTCAATTAATTGTTTACCAATGAAAACGACTCTCTTATCCCTCTCATTTCTTTTTCTGTCCATCATCTCCTTCGCACAAACAGACGATGCCCGTAAAAAGAATTTCAACATCAAAAAAAATGTAGCCATCGAAGGCTACGATCCCGTCAGCTATTTTGACAACAAACCTGCCGAAGGCAAAAGCCAATTCTCATTTACGCATCATGGTGTCACCTATTGGTTTAGCAGCCAGGCCAACTTAAATAAATTCAAAGCATCTCCGGAAAAATACGAGCCCGCCTACGGAGGCTGGTGCGCTTACGCCATGGGAGAAACGGGAGAGAAAGTAAAAATCGATCCTGAAACATTTAAAATCCTGGACGGCAAACTCTACCTCTTCTATAATTTCTGGGGCACCAACACGCTCAAGGACTGGAACAAAAACGAAAAGCCACTCAAAACCAAAGGCGATCAAAATTGGAAAAAACTACTTCCCTGAAATTTGTTGACAGACGGCAAAAATCCCATCCATTAAACTTTTACCTTTACCGTACCCTACTCAATTATGCAACTTTCTTTCGCTGCCAGTACTATCCTCAAACAACTCTCACAACTGGTTGAGCAACTGCGCGACAATGATTTGCTCATGCCCTCACGCACCCTCAACAATTCCACTATCGGCCAACACCTGCGCCATACGCTTGAGTTTTTTATTTGTCTGGAAGAAGGCTACAATCAAGGTATCGTGAACTACGACAAGCGCAATCACGACAAGCTCATCGAAACCGATAAATTTATTGCGCTCGGCACGATACAGGGTATTCTCGAGTTCGTCAATCAACAGCAACAAGATCAGCCTTTAAAACTCGAAGTCGGCTATCATCATACCAGCGAGGAATCGGTGATTGTAGAAACCAATTATTTCCGCGAATTGACTTACAACATTGAGCATGCAGTACACCACATGGCCATCATGAAAATTGGCATACACGAAGTGGCTCCATACATTACTCTTCCACCCGATTTTGGTATAGCTGTTTCTACCTTGCGCTATCAACAAAACCAATCGCTTGCTACTACTTAGTTAACAACCGTTGAGCGTCCGAAATTTTTTCATTAAACTATTTCATTGGGAATATTGGCCCTTCGGCATCATTCAATTCCCAATTATTTTTCTATGGCTTTGGTACGCACTGCGCGAGCGTTCCCTTTTTTATTTCTCTGCTTCCAATCCCGGCATCCTCACCGGCGGCATGATGGGCGAATCGAAGTATGACGTATTGCAACTCGTACCCAACGAAGTAAAGCCCATCACTATTTTAATTCAAGTTCCCGCCACACGCCAGCAAGTGCTTACGCAACTCCAACAAGCCGGATTGCATTTGCCGGTCATCTTCAAACCTGATATGGGCGAGCGCGGATGGATGGTGCGCAAAATAAAAACCGAAACCGAAATCGATCAATACCTTTCCGAAATCAAAATCAACTTCATCGCACAAGAGTTGGTCGATTTACCGCTGGAATTTGGTGTGTACTACCTCCGCTTCTCCAGCCAACCGCACGGCTTCGTCAACTCCATCACCATGAAAGAATTTCTTTCTGTCACCGGCGATGGTATCAAAACATTACAACAACTCATTTTAGAAAAAGACCGCGCACGACTGCAATGGAATGTGCTGCGAATCACCTATCAATCGCAGCTACAAACTATTTTGCCCGCAGGGCAACGCATGGAGTTAGTATCTATTGGCAACCATTGCCTCGGCACCACTTTTTTAAATGCCAACCACCTCATCACGGATCAACTCAATCAGTCGTTTGATCGCATTAGTCAACAAATCAATGGCTTTTATTTTGGTCGCTACGATTTGCGTTGCGCTACATTGAAAGATTTAGAAAACGGTCACGTAAAAATCGTAGAACTCAACGGCTGTGGAGCCGAGCCTGCGCACATTTATCATCCGGGCGCATCATTGTGGCTTGGGGTGCGCGACCTCATTCGCCATTGGAACAATCTCTATCGCATCAGCAAAGAAAACCACCAACGCGGTGTACCCTACCTCACTTTTCGCGAAGGAAAAAAAATCTACAACCAGTTTAAATCCGCGACAGCGTAAAATATTTTTTGGGCCGCTAGAAGCGTGACTGGGCTTTCAGTTCCATCGCGATAGTGATCATCGGATTGCACTTCAATCCCTTGCCCGCGCCAGCACCACATGCGTGCCTACCTTACCATTCTTTTATATCGATTGAGGTTTGTATTTTTACAGCCAGATGCTTCCTTATTTATCAGTATTTCTCACGGGCCTTTTCTTTAGCTTTATCGGCTCCATACCACCCGGCACGCTCAATGTCTCTGTTCTTCAACTTGGGTTAGAAAAAAAAGTAAATACCGCTTTACGTTTTGCATTGGCCGTTTCCATCATCGAGTATCCTTACGCATGGATAGCCGTAGAATTTGAGAGCTGGCTTACCTCAACACCTTTAATTATTGCCAACTTCCAACTCATAACGGCCATCCTCATGACGACCTTGGGTATCTATACCGTCTGGTCATCGCGTAAGCCATCTACCTTCTCTGTCAAGTTCAGCGAAAGCGGTTTCCGGCGAGGCATTGTCCTCAGCTTGGTCAATCCCATGGCTATACCGTATTGGATGGGTGCCACCGCCTATTTCAAGGCACAAGGGTGGGTAGATTTATCGTCACCGGGTCTGGTTCACAGCTACGTGCTGGGCACCTCGGTAGGGGCTATGGCGTTGCTCACCATCTTCGTATTTATGGCCAACCGATTAGCGAAGCATGTGCAGCAAAATCTGTTTATCAAAATGCTGCCCGGCTTCATTATGCTTGCACTCGGACTGTGGGCGTTTGTTCGCTATCTCTTTTAAGTAGAGTCAACCACGCACTTCTAAAATCTAAAATCTATTAGCACCTTTGCGCTATTAATTTAAGCCAGTGTCAGACAGATATAACCAACGCGGAGTTTCCGCCTCGAAAGAAGATGTGCACGAAGCCATCAAAAAAATCGACAAAGGATTATTTCCGAAGGCGTTTTGCAAAATCGTTCCCGACTTGCTGGCCAATGACCCTGACCATTGCACCGTGATGCATGCCGATGGCGCAGGCACCAAGTCTTCTCTGGCCTACATCTATTGGAAAGAAACCAACGACCTAAGCGTGTGGAAAGGCATCGCGCAAGATGCCATCATCATGAATGTCGATGACCTGCTTTGTGTAGGTGCCACTGGCCCTATTTTGTTATCCTCTACCATTGGTCGAAATAAAAATAAAATTCCAGGCGAAGTCATCAGCACCATCATCAATGGCACCGAAGAAGTTTTAGAAATGCTCCGCAGTCACGGCATGAACATCATCAGCACCGGTGGCGAAACTGCCGATGTGGGCGACTTGGTGCGCACCATTATTGTGGACAGCACCGTTACCGCGCGAATGAAACGAAGCGAAGTGATTGACAACAGCCGCATCCAGGCTGGCGATGTGATTGTGGGGTTGGCTTCATTTGGACAAGCTACGTACGAAAGCGAATACAATGGCGGCATGGGTAGCAACGGCTTGACATCCTCGCGCCACGATGTGTTTAGTCATGTGTATGCATCCAAGTATCCGGAGACATTTGATCCGGCTGTGCCAAACGATTTGGTCTATTCAGGAAAATATCTGGTGACAGATGAATTGCCCGGTGCACCATTGTCGGTTGGCAAGCTCGTACTTTCACCCACACGCACGTATGCTCCGGTGGTAATCGCATTGCTCAATGCATTGCGCGGGCAAATTCACGGTATGGTGCATTGCAGTGGAGGCGCACAAACCAAGGTGCTGCACTTTATTGACAACCTACACGTGATTAAGGATAACTTATTTGAAATTCCACCGCTGTTTAAATTAATTCATGGCGTGAGTGGCACCGATTTAAAAGAAATGTACAAGGTCTTCAACATGGGCCACCGCATGGAAATTTATCTTTCACAAGCTCATGCCGCGCAAGTGATAGCCATCAGTCAAAGTTTTGGTATAGAAGCAAAAGTGGTTGGAAGAGTAGAAGCAGCCGATAAAAAGAAAGTAACGCTGCAAACGCCTCAAGGCGAATTTATCTACGAGTAGGCTACTTTTTTCCGGCTACTTCCTTTACAAAGTCTTTGATCGGGTCCCAAAGCCGCACATCATCATCCATATCGCGAAGTTGAATGGCTAGGGCTCTGGTAGAAATCTGAATCTCCCGTAAGGACATGCCCAACGAAATGAGGAGACTGAGTAGCGAAGCACCAAACATATATTTGGCAATCACCAAGTCGCCATCAAAAATAAAAAACATGCAGAGCACGCTGAGAAACAGCGCAAAGATGCTGAGCATTTGCATATCGCGAATCAACCGCACGCGAATGCGCAAACTGCGAATTTGATCGGCCAGCTTTTTGTCTTTCTTGGTTTGATATTCAGCAGCCAGTTTGCGGATAAGTGCCGCTACCGCCAGAAAGCGATTGGTGTAGGCGAGCAACACCAGCGAGACCGTAGGAAATAAAAGAGCCGGAGTAGTTAAAGTAAGTTCCACTGACATCAATTATCGTTGCCGTCATCCTTGAAGTACTTGTCTTCATCAAATTCAGGCTTCTTTTGAGCAGGTCCTATTTCAAGAATTCTAAATTCGGTCCGTCTGTTTTTCTGTCTTCCTACAGGATTATCGGTTCCGTCTGGATTTGTATTGCGTGCAATCGGTTTGCTTTCTCCATAGCCTTTGGCAGTCAATCGGTCAGAGGCAATTCCTTTTCGCATCAAATAATCAACAGTTGACTGGGCTCTTCGCTGAGAGAGTTCTAAGTTATACGATTCAGAAGCAATACTATCTGTATGAGAACCCATTTCAATTTTAATGTCCAGATTATCATTTAAGATCTCAACCAATTTATCCAGTTCTTTCGCTGACTGAGCATTTATGTCTGCTTTATCGTAGTCAAAATAAATATTTTTTAGAACGAAACTTATAAACTTAGCTTTTCTATCCAGAACTAATACTGTATCAAACGTTATGTTCGTCACCAATTCCTTCAACGATTCTACGGGAACGGATTTGCCAATAGTAGTGTACGGTTGACGTTTTACAATATAGCCGTCATGATCGCCTAAAAGCGAATAGTTTTCATTTTCATACACGCGGAACAAAAACTTGCCATCTGTACCCGTTACATATTCCTGCATTACATCACCACCCTGATCCAACAAACTCACTTTGGTTTCTGCCAAAATTTCGCGGGTGCTGTCTTTGCGGATGTTGTAGGTAATTCCTTGCAAATAATAGTTAACAACTTTCAAATTCGGGTCATCATTCACAAACGTGTAAATGTCATCATCGCCTTTGCCGCCTTCGCGGTTAGAGGTAAAGAATCCGCGATCAGGTTTGAATAAAAACATACCAAAATCGTCGCCGGTAGAGTTCATGGGTTGCCCCAGATTTTCAATTTTTGTTTTTCCGTTTACCCGATTAACAACATACAAATCGAGCATGCCATAACCCGGGTGCCCATCCGAAGAAAAATAAAGTTTACTGTTATCAGCCATGTAAGGGAACATGTCGTCCCCGGCTGTATTGATCTCGGGCCCCATGTTTTTTACTTTACCTAAGCGACCACGGCTGTCCATCAATGCCGAATAAATATCCAAGCCTCCATAACCCCCCGGACGATTGGAAGAAAAATACAGAGTGCGTCCATCCGGACTTAAAGCGGGAGTAGATTCCCAGAAATCCGGCGTGTTGATATTCAAATAAACCGGATCAGTCCAGGCTCCATTTCTAAATCGGGAGAGGTAAAGATCTACGTCTTTAGCGCCTTTTTTCTTACCTGTATTGCCGCGGGCAAAAATCATCAGCTTGCCATCCGGTGAAAAAGTGATGCAGCCGGAGTTTACATTTTCCAAATTGATGTTAGAAGGCAAAGCCTTGAGAGTGCCCAAATCTACGTTGGCTGCTTTCGTGTCTACCTGATACAAGTCAGTAAACGGGGTGCCGCTGGCTTCATAAATTTTGGCATTGGCACGTGAAGAGGCGAAATACAATACGTTGTTGGAGTAGGCCGGAGCATATTCGGCAAAGGGAGTGTTCAATGTCTCGAGCGGCTTGGTGCGGTAGTACGATTTTTTTTCATTCAACTCGCTTAGATAACCCAGGCCCTTGATTTCTTTATTTGCGCGGTCTTTGATTTTCTCATTATCGGTAGATTCGATCAGCTGCGTCAGTACTTGCTTGGCTTCATCATATTTGGCATTCGCCTGTAGTGCTTTCGCATAAAAGAAACGAATGGAATCTTTTACATCCGCAGGGCCGCTGGCTTTGGCATAAAATGCTTCCGATTCTTTGATGCGATTGGATAGCCGATAAGACTCAGCTACAAAGTAATTCGCTTTGCCATTGTTGGGCTGCTTGGCCAGCGTCTTTTTGTAGTAAGCGATTACCTTCTCGTACTTGCCGTACTCGAATGCTGTCTTTATTTTTTTTTCCGGGCTACAGCTAATTAGTAAGCTGAGCAGAAAGATGATGCCAAGTCCGTTTTTCATAATGAAATTACAGCCCTAAAGTACGAAAATTAAAATTCTATTGGACTAACGTATAGGTTGCTAAATATTTTGCCATCCATGATTTTTCTACGGGGATTTTCCAGTGGGTATCTAATTCGTGCTTTGTAGACACCAAATTATTGAAAGTAATGGTTTGCCCGGTCAGAACGCCGGCAGTAAAAAGAGCTTTTAGCTCAAGTCGGCTGTATAAAACCACGCGATCTTCGAGCAGAAATGCGATTTTGGACGCATCCAGAAAATGGATACCCTGAGCTTGCAAATTTTTAAGCACACGCACAGAACCATCGATGGAGCAACCACTGGCATGGTGCACGCCCTCATCTACTGCCAGTATCAAAAATTGGTTTGACACCAGCTGGAATGACGTTTTTAAAGGCTGTCCATGCGCTTCCCAACCAACGCAAAACGCCCGAATGTCGGCATGTACAAGCGCAGCTTCAGCCTCGTTCAACGTTCGGTCGGCCTGATAAACCCAAATGCGTGCGTGAGGAGGTAGAGATTCAAATAGAAGAAACATATTGAAAAAATTTTGATCAACTTATAAACCCTGTGACTCTGCAATAAGTTCTGCCAAATCCTTCACTTGCACAGTGCTTTCCTTCTCTTTGTTTTTGACTCCATCGGTCATCATTGTCATGCAGAAAGGGCAAGCCACCGCAATGGTGGTAGCACCTGTGCCTAATGCGTCTTCGGTGCGTGCAATGTTGATGTCTTGATTTCCCTTTTCAGGTTCTTTAAACATTTGGGCACCACCGGCACCACAGCACAAACCGGTCGTGCGACACTTTTTCATCTCCACTAAATCGGCATCGAGTGCTTGCAAAACCTCGCGCGGCGCTTCATAGATGTTGTTTGCCCGCCCCAGATAACACGAATCGTGGTAGGTGATTTTTTTTCCTTTGAAGGAACCGCCTTCTGTCAGTTTAATTTTCCCCTCGTTGATCAGTTGCTGCAAGTAGGTAGAATGGTGTATCACTTCATAATTGCCGCCCAACTCGGGGTATTCATTTTTCAGTGTGTTGAAACAATGAGGGCAGGCAGTGACAATCTTTTTTACCTGATAGGCATTCAATACCTGGATATTGTTCATGGCCTGCATCTGAAACAAAAACTCATTACCGGCTCTGCGTGCCGGATCGCCTGTACAGGTTTCTTCGTTGCCCAATACGGCAAAGCGGGTGCCTACGGCATTCAAAATTTTTACGAATGCCTTGGTAACACGCTTGGCGCGATCGTCAAACGATCCCGCACAGCCTACCCAAAATAATACTTCTGGCGATTCTCCTTTTGCGGCCATGTCGGCCATTGTTGGTGCATTCATGTTTTTACGGATGGGTTTGATGCAGTATGTTAATCTTTCGACCAGTTGAAACGATCAGACGGTGAGAATTTCCAGGGTGCAAAGCTCGTTTCAATGTTTTGAAACATAGAGTTCCATTGTGCGGGCGATCCGCTTTCTTCCATCGCCACATACCTGCGCATTTCCAAAATAATTTCCAGAGGATTAATAAGCACCGGGCAAGCTTCCACACAGGCATTGCAGCTTGTGCAGGCATTGATTTCTTCTTTGGTGATGTAATCGCCCAGCAATGATTTTCCATCATTCAGTCCGGGCCCTCCGGCAGCCATACTCTTGCCTACTTCCTCCAAGCGGTCGCGGGTATCCATCATGATCTTGCGGGGAGAAAGTTTTTTACCGGTCAGGTTGGCGGGGCATTCGCTGGTACATCTACCGCACTCGGTACAGGCATAGGCGGCGATCAGATTAGCCTGACTCAGGTCATTAATATCTTTTGCGCCAAATCGTCCCGGTTCAGCCGGAGCGGATGGCGTATCGGTAAGACCAAGCATCGATTTAACTTCGTTGGTTACAACGGGCATGTTATTGATGTGTCCTTTAGCTTCCAGTTTGGCTACATATGTATTGACAAAGGCCAGAAAAATATGCAAGTGTTTGGAATAGGTAACGTAAAGTGTGAATCCTAAAATGCCCAAAATGTGAAACCACCAGGCAAAACGTTCAATGACAATTAAAGTGGAAGTGCTCAAACCCTCAAATACCGGCATTAAAAATGAGCTAAAGAAAAGTGTGCCGGTAGCGGGATAATGATCGGAGCGGGTTTGGAGTAATTGATCGGTAGCATTCATGGTAAAAATGGCACCCATCAAAATGATTTCAATGGTGAGAATCAGATTGGCATCCAGCCGTGGCCACCGTTTCATTTCGGCGGAGTGAAAGCGAGCTATTTTCATCACATTTCTGCGAATCAAGAACGCGATGCAAGCAACCAGCACAGCCACCGCCAGCAATTCGAAAAAATTCATCAGAAAGTGATAAAAACCTCCCAGATAAGGGGCGAAAATACGGTGCGTTCCAGCCAGACCATCAATCACAAACTCTAATACTTCCAAATTGATGATCAGAAAGCCCGCATAAATGAAAAAGTGCAGTACGGCGGGTATCCATTTTTTGAACATCTTCTTCTGACCAAAGGCAACGAGCAGCACATTTTTCACACGCTCTTGTGTGGGGCCGGTTAGGGTCATTTTCTTACCCAGTGCAATGGTAGATCGAATCTGCAAAATGCGTTTTCTGATAAAGAAGCCGGCTACGCCTAAGCTTATCAAAAAGAGAATTTGTTGTAATAGTGCCATCATTCAAACTTATGAATTCAAACCCAATGTGCCAATGGATTGGAGCAGGAGGCCCCTTTTTTATTTGCTGAAAACTTTATCAAGATTTTCAAATTGACATAATTCTATTACTTTTGTCGCCCCAGACAGCAAAAGTCTGAACAAAATCCAACGGTGACGTAGCTCAGTTGGTAGAGCAAAGGACTGAAAATCCTTGTGTCGGGGGTTCAATTCCCTCCGTCACCACAAATATGACGAGGCATTTAGCCTTGTAAGCATGCTGACCGCAGCGTCCGCATCACCACATAACCCCGACAAAACTGTTGGGGTTTTTTGTTTTTAAGGCTTCGCAGTTTTGGGTTCATGACATAAGGAACTTGAATGCTGGCCGTTGCGAATGCTGACTGTAGCGTCAGTGTGAATGCTGACCGTAGCGTCAGCATGTTTTTAAAATATGCCTTATTACACATACATCTTACAGAGCAAGCAGAACCTCTCGTTTTACAAGGGGTCAACAGACAATTTGGAGAGAAGACTGTTGGAACACAACAGTGGTAACACGCCTTCCACAAAAAGGTACCTTCCATGGCTTTTAGTATGGTTTACTATTAAAAGCACGAAGCAAGAAGCGGTTGTTTTGGAAATGAAGTTAAAGAACTTAACCATCGAACGGACGATTGAATTCATCAAAAAATACCCACCACCTGAGGGCTTACTAAATGTGCACGAGGTTCAACGCTGACGAGGCCTTTGGCCTGTCAGCGTGCTGACCGAAGTGTCAGCATATTGGTCAACAACTAAAACCAATCTTTTCAAAAAGAATTAACAATCTTCTTAAAATAAAGGCTGTCTATATACGAAAGTCATCCAATTGATCTACCCTTAACAACTGGCTATCCTTCAACATTCAGGCTCGTATCACCAGAGCTTTTTGAATTTAAGCTCAATTTTTATTTGCCTTCAAGGTTCTTAAGTAACTTTGAAGCAACCATCTTTCCCCAGATAGTGAAGTCAGAGAATTTCTTCCTCATGTTGATTATATCCTACCTTGCGCAGGCAATTGTAGGGTTGACGCTGGCGAGCACTTTCTATTATTTTAGCCGATCGTTAAAAAAGCAATTTTTATTAGCGTGGTCAGCCGGGTGGTTATCATTCAGTCTGGCTATGTTATTTTTCATTGCACTAACTGCTGGCTATCGGTGGCACCACAACAATTCATCATTAGGTTTAATTATCAGTTGGCTCACCTTGGTCTTTTCGTACGGTCAGATTTACATGTTGATTGTGGGCGTGCGCCAACTGAGGCGCGAAGATTTTATTGATTGGAAAAAAGTAACCCTGGCATTGGCGGCGATTGCGTTGGCGAGTGCAGTACTTACCCTTTTGTATTCAGGTGACCCGAGTGCTGCCAACGAACGCTACTTTATTCGTGTGGGTCTACGCTATTTTATTGTTGCCGTCAGCTTTTTGATCACTTCGGTGTTTTTGTTTCGTAAAATGTCTTCCGGCATAGGCATCAAGATTATGGCCGTTTCGCTACTGGCGTATGGAGGCATGCAAGCTTTTTATTTCTCAGTTGTGATTGCCTTCATCACCGGATACAACGTACAACCTTTTCCGGGTTATTTTGGTGTTATCGACCTAGTACTGATGTCGGGGATCGGACTCGGAATGACGATTTGGCTGTTGGAAGAAGAACGAGCAAAGCTCGCAAAAACCAATAAAGAAATGGATAGTTTCTTTTACAGCACATCACATGATTTAAGGGCACCCATTGCTTCGCTGCTCGGCTTGACCAATCTGGCGCGGCTGGAACTGAAAGACCCTTCTGCTTTGTATTATTTTGATTTGGTGGAAAGTCGTGTTACCAAAATGGATTCGGTGATAGCGGATATTTTGCAATTAGCCCGAATTACCAAGGCTGATTTGAAAATTGAAATGATTGATTTCAACAAATTGATTCAGGATGTTACAGCCGATATCAAATTCAATAGCGGAGCAAAAGAGATCGCTTTGCGCTACGTACCCAAAAGCAGTCAAACATTTTTGTCGGATTATGCTCAGCTAAAAATCATTTTAGGAAACCTGGTAGGCAATGCAGTGAAGTATCATTTTCTGCAACAGGATGATCCATACATTGAAATTCGTACGGGTATGACCACTGACGAAGTTGTGATTGAAGTAGAAGATAATGGCATTGGTATACCTAAAGAATACCACGAGAAAATTTTCACCATGTTCTACCGTGCCACCACGCAATCGGATGGTACGGGCTTGGGTCTCTATATCACTATGGAAGCCGTTACAAAATTAAACGGCACTCTTTCGGTTAAATCAGAATTGGGAAAGGGAAGCACGTTTACGGTTCGTTTACCAAATCATTAGCATTCGCAATGTACCGGGCAGCCAGAAAAGCCGTGCTCCATGCCGCCTGAAAGTTGAAGCCGCCGGTTTCACCATCGAGGTGAAGCACCTCACCTGCAAAAAATAATCCGGGTACTTTTTTACTTTGCATGGTAGTCAAATCAATTTCTGATAGCGGCACTCCGCCACAGGTAACAAACTCTTCTTTGAAAGTTGTCTTGCCTTTAATCTTAAATGGGCACCGGATCAAAAATTCAATCAGCCGATTCATTTCTTTGGCAGAAATCTCAGCCCAGATTTTGGTTTCACTTATTTCAGCCAGCGCTACCAATTTTTCCCACAAACGCTGCGAAAGGTTAAAGAAGGGATGACCCATAATTTTTTGCTTCCCACGCTCTACTTTATGCTTTTGAAACAGCGACCGCAGCTCATCTTCTGAAGTGGTTCCTGCCCAATTGACCAACGCCACGAACGTGTAATTTTTTTCGTGGAGGTATTCGGCAGCCCAGGCCGATAAACGGATTACGGCCGGACCGCTCAATCCCCAGTGGGTAATCAGCACGGGTCCGCGTTCTGAAAATTTAGTGCCTGCGATTTTTACTTCAGCATCGCCAACGGAAACGCCCATCAGATCTGTAAACTTCTTTTCTGTGTCGTTGAAGGTAAAGAGTGATGGAATAAGTGGAGTAATGGTATGATTTAATTTCTCTATCCAGGCGTAGGAAGATTTCTGCGGATGCCCGCCGATGACAATCAGCACATTTTTGCTTTGAAATGTTTGAAGCGGAGTATAAACCAAAAAATCATTTCCGGTTTTTTCAACACGCTCAACTCCACAACTCACTTCAATGCGAATGTGATGGCGATTTGCTTCGGACAGAAAGCAGTCGATGATTGTTTGCGAATCGTTGGTTTCCGGAAACATGCGCCCATCATCTTCGATTTTTAGTTGCACTCCCATTTCTGCAAACCAAGCCACAGTGCTTTTTGCATCGAACGCGCGAAAAATAGTTTTTAATTCCTTTTGCCCGCGCGGATAGTGTTTTGACAAAGGCGTAGGCTCAAAGCAATGATGCGTTACATTGCAACGCCCACCACCGGAAACTTTTACTTTAGAAAGCAGCTTTGGTGATTTTTCGAGGATGAGAATTTTGAGTGACGGATGATGCTGCGCTGTGTTGATAGCACCAAAAAATCCGGCTGCACCGCCACCAATAACAATTAGATCGAATGGTGGTGCTGTGGCCATGATGGTGGTTCCCGGTTTATTGCTTGTTTCTAATCAAAATCCAGCACCACTTGATTTCTCAAAATATCATCGAGCGTATCGCGCTTGCGGATGAGTTGTGCTTTGCCATTGAGAATAAGAACTTCAGCCGGACGTAAACGAGAATTATAATTCGAAGCCATGGAATAACCATACGCACCTGCATTTTTCAAAACCAACAAATCGCCTTCGCGCACTTCGTTTAGTTTGCGATCGGCCCCGAGTGTATCTGTTTCGCAGATGTTGCCCACTACGGTATAAATTTTTTGGTCGCCGGTGGGGTTTGAAGTATTGATGATGTGGTGATACGCATCATACATCATTGGGCGAATGAGGTGATTTAACCCGGAGTTGACTCCCACGAAAGTAACGGATGGAGTTGATTTAACTACATTGGCATTGACAAACAAATAACCGGCCTCGCTTACCAGGTATTTTCCCGGTTCAATCCACAACTCTAATTGTTTGCCATAGCTGTGGTAAAACTCTTTGAAGGCTTTGCCCAGTTTCAATCCTAGATCATAAATATTGGTAACAAGGTCGCCCTCTTTGTACGCAACTTTGAAGCCGCTGCCGAAGTCAATGAATTTCAACGAAGGAAAATCGCGTGCAACGCCAAAAAGAATTTCAGCCATTTTCAGGAAGACATCGGTTTCTGTTATCTCCGAGCCGGTGTGAATGTGTAAACCATTGATGGTGATTTCGTATTGTTCCACCAACTGCATGATTTGTGGAATTTGATACACCGAGATACCGAATTTTGAATTGCCGTGTCCGGTAGAAATTTTATAATTGCCCCCCGCCAGAATGTGAGGGTTCAAACGAATGCAACACGGATACGTACTGCCGTACTTCTTTCCGAATTTTTCCAAAGCAGAAAGGTTATCCAGATTGATATTTAGACCTAAGTCGACACCGGCCACAATTTCTTCAAAGTCCACACAGTTGGGTGTGAACATGATTTCATCCGCTGCGAACCCTGCACCTAAAGCAATGTGAGCCTCTTGTAAGGAAACCACATCTACACCGGCACCGTGTTTCTTTAATAGTTTTAGGATAGAAATATTGGTCAGTGCTTTGGCCGCATATTTTATTTTTACCTGATTTTCGGAGAAAGCATTTTTTAGACTTTGTAATTGGCTGATGATTTTTTGACCATCGTAAACATAAAGTGGAGTTCCAAATTCTTTACAGATTTCCGCTACATCTAAGCCCTGAATCTGATACCGGTTGTTGACTAATTCCATTTTGAAAATAAAAGTGCAAATATAGCTATGAAATAGCCATTAATTAGCCATGATCTTTTATGCTTACAGTTATATCGGTGCACTACACCTCGGATACTTGCTATCAATGTTTAGAAGATCTACCTTCTTATAATTTGAAATGCAGTATCTGGTTAAGCTGGTTTCGAAACTAGCGGCGAAGCCGCATAACCTTTGTAAACATTAAAAACATGGTTTGATTCAGGTGCAGAGCACCGAAACCTTGCATTAAGATTTATTGAAAAATGTTGTTGTTCCCTTTTTCTTGGTCAAACCCTGCACTTATCATAATTTCTTTGCCCAATGCCCGCCACCTGCCTATCTTGCTGCATGAATTTATTCTTCCGCAAAGCAGGTACCGGCAAGCCGTTGATTATCCTTCATGGCTTATTTGGTTCGTCGGACAATTGGTTTTCATTATCTAAAGTATTTTCAGAGCAGTTCACAGTTTATACCATCGACCAACGCAATCATGGTCAATCGCCTCAAAGCGATGATTTCAACTACCGACTACTAACGGAGGACATGGAACAATTTCTCATCGAGCAGTCCATCGAAAACCCGATTATTATTGGCCATTCTATGGGTGGAAAAACCGCTATGAATTTGGCGATTAAACGGCCTGAACTTGTTGACGAGTTAATTGTTGTAGACATAGTTCCCAAATTATATCCGGTGCACCACGATCAGATCTTAGCAGGGCTCAAATCGATTTCATTACCGAATCTTCACTCGCGCAACGAAGCTGATTCTCTTTTGGCCAACTACGTGCCCGAAGCCGATGTACGTCAGTTTCTATTGAAAAATCTGACGCGCAATAATGAGGGTAATTTTGAATGGCGAATTAATTTATCCGCAATCGATAATCATATTGAAGAGATGGGTGATGGTTTGCAGTATTCCGGAACTTTTCCCAAGCCCACACTATTTATCAAAGGAGCGCGTTCATCCTATTTTAAAGAAGGCGACGATACGCGTATCAGGCAGTGGTTCCCCAGCGCCAAAATCGAAACACTCGACACCGGCCATTGGGTGCAGGCTGAAAAACCACAAGAGTTCGTGTCAACTGTTTTAAATTATTTGAACCATTAGTACCGTACCTTTCCATATTCCCAAGCTTTATCTGGTACCCAATACCATTGCTGATGGTACGCAGTTTGAGGTCATTCCTCCACATGTCATCAAAGCGCTGAAGGCCACCACTCACTTTTTAGTGGAAGACGCTCGCACTGCCCGACGTTTTTTAAGCAGTTTAAAAATTTATGATTCCATTGAGGCATTGCACTTTGGCATATTGAACAAAGACACGAAACCATCCGAGCTGGATGAATTAATGAGTCCACTCATGGCCGGCAATTACATGGGCATCATTTCAGAATCCGGATGTCCTGGCGTAGCTGATCCCGGTTCAATGGCCGTTAATTATGCCCACGAACGGCATATTCAGGTGGTGCCATTGGTGGGGCCTTCTTCCATTCTACTGGCATTGATGGCCTCCGGTTTGAATGGTCAGCGTTTTGCATTCAATGGCTACCTGCCGGTAGACGCTAAAGAAGCAGTTAAAACCATCAAAGAGTTAGAGAAAGAATCCATTCGTAAAAGTCAAACGCAATTATTCATCGAAACGCCCTACCGCAATAATCAGGTATTCGATCACTTACTAAACGCCCTCAGTCCATCTACTTTCCTCACCATCGCTTTGGACATCACCGGCACAACCGAAAATATCCGCACCAAAAGCGTAAGTGACTGGCGCGATGCTAAGCCTACCTTGCCCAAGGTGCCCTCTTTGTTTTTATTTGGGCAAACCTATTAAGCGCATTTTCTAATCAACTGATTTGGTTGAAAAACAACATCTTAGCAAATCAAATTATTCCCTATTTTTGCGGCTCATAACTTAAAAAATCAACATGGCGTATTTATTCACCTCCGAATCTGTTTCCGAAGGCCACCCCGATAAGGTTGCTGACCAAATTTCTGATGCTCTCATCGATTATTTTTTGGCATACGATGCCAATTCGAAAGTAGCCTGTGAAACCTTGGTAACCACCGGACAGGTAGTATTGGCAGGTGAAGTAAAGTCAGAGGCTTATTTGGACGTGCAGGACATCACCCGTGAGGTCATTCGTAAGATTGGCTATACAAAAAGCGAGTACATGTTTGAAGCCAACAGCTGCGGTATTTTTTCAGCTATTCACGAGCAATCGGCAGATATCAATCAAGGCGTGGAGCGTAAGAAAAAAGAAGATCAGGGTGCCGGTGACCAAGGAATGATGTTTGGCTATGCCACCAATGAGACGGATAACTTCATGCCACTACCATTGGAATTAGCTCATTTACTTTTACGCGAGTTATCCGTAATCCGCAAAGAAGGAAAAGTGATGACTTATCTTCGTCCGGATGCGAAATCGCAAGTGACCATTGAATACAGTGATGATAACAAGCCGCAACGCATTGACGCGATAGTTATTTCTACTCAGCACGATGACTTCGATAAAGATGCAGTCATGCTGAAAAAAATTAAGGATGACGTTGTGAACATTCTGGTTCCACGTATCATGAAAAAATTACCGAAGCGCGTTCAAAATCTGTTCAATACAGAGATTAAATATTTTGTAAATCCTACCGGAAAATTTGTGATTGGTGGACCGCACGGTGACACCGGCTTAACCGGAAGAAAAATTATCGTAGATACGTATGGAGGCAAAGGCGCTCACGGTGGTGGTGCCTTCTCTGGAAAAGATCCAAGTAAAGTAGACCGTTCAGCAGCTTACGCTACGCGCCACATAGCAAAAAATATGGTGGCAGCCGGACTTTGTGATGAAGTGCTGGTGCAAGTAGCATATGCGATTGGTGTAGCGAAACCAGTAGGCTTGTATGTAAACACCTACGGATCGGCCAAAGTAAATTTGAGTGATGGCGAGATTGCCCGCAAAATTGAAAAGGTGTTTGATATGCGTCCTTATTTCATTGAAGAGCGTTTCAAACTACGCACACCGATCTATTCAGAAACAGCAGCTTATGGCCACATGGGTCGCGAGTCGAAAGTAGTAGAGAAAATTTTCAATAAGGGAAAGAAAACCGAGAAGCGAGTGAAGGTAGAATTGTTCCCTTGGGAAAAATTGGATTATGTGGAGGCCATTAAAAAGGCTTTCAAAATGTAGATTTTGATAATTGATCAGCGAAAGAGCTGCGGGCACACCTGCAGCTTTTTTTATTGTTGCAATTGCCATAACTTTAAAAAGTGATGGACAAGACTAAACCGATATTCAATAAAAGAATTTTTTGGGACGTTGTTTTTGAGGCTATCGATTACGATATGAAGGCCAACTTTGTGATTGAACGCGTATTTGAACGGGGCGATGTAGATGATATTCGGAATTGCAGAAGGTATTATGGCGATCAAAAAGTTACAGAAGTTCTTTTAAACGCAAAGTTTTTGCCTGAAACACGAATGTATTTGGCTAGCGCGGTTATTAATCGTCCATTAACAGATTTCAGATGCTATTCCTTAAGACAGTTGAACCCGACACTTTTTCCATATTAAAACAGCTTTTGGAAATTCCGGAACTTAAGGATTTTTCCCTCGTTGGCGGAACAGCTTTATCACTTTTATATGGCCATCGTAAATCTGTGGATTTAGATTTGTTCTCTCCTGTTCCATTTGAAAATAATGTAGTAGTTACCTGCCTCAGCAAAAAATTCGGGTCTCAGTTTTACACCGAAGAAAAACCACCCCATTTCGGAGTTTTCAGTTTCATCAATGATGTCAAGGTAGATTTTGTTAGACATCCTCATCCGCTGATTCGTGAAATTCAAATGACAGAGGGGGTTAGAATGTTTTCGATCCCGGATATCGTAGCAATGAAAGTGCAGGCGGTATTGGGAAGAGGCAAAAAGAAGGACTTTTGGGATATAGCCGAACTTTTGAATCATTATAGTGTCAACGACTTTATCCAATTTCACCGCGAAAAGTATTTTGCTCAGAACCTAATGATAACGGTTCCGCAAGCAATCACCTACTTTGCGGATGCAGAGGAAAGTGAAGACCCTATAAGTTTGAAAGGTCAATCTTGGAGGAGTGTTAAGAACAAAATTTCAGATGAGGTGCGAGCCTTTTTGAAATAAGTTACACCGTCATTATTTCCGCTTCTTTCTTTTTCAACAGCGCATCGATTTTAATGATGTACTCATCAGTCAATTTTTGAACGGTGCCTTCGCCATTTTTTACATCGTCTTCCGATACACCTTTGATTTTTTTCAAACTCTCGTTCGTTTCTTTGCGAATACTACGGATGCTTACTTTTCCTTGCTCACACTCCTGACTTACTTGCTTCACCAACTGTCTGCGTCTTTCTTCTGTCAGCATGGGCACGTTGATGATCACTTGCTGGCCATCATTTTGTGGGGTAAGACCCAGATTAGCATTCATAATGGATTTTTCAATTTCCTGAATGAGCCCTTTTTCCCACGGTTTGATAAAAATAGTGCGGGCATCGGGTGTAGTCATTGACGAAACTTGTTGTAAGGGTGTCATCGCTCCATAGTAGGAAACAAGAATTCCCTCCAACATAGACGGATTGGCCTTCCCTGCTCTGATTTTGGTGAGTTCGTGCGATACGTGAGCGAGAGCCTTGTTCATTTGGTCTTTGGCCTCGTCTAAATACATTTCAATTTCTTCCATGCTGAGTTCAAATTTACTAGGCACGAATTACGATTTTTTCTTTCGCATTTTCATGCCCTGCATATTTGTTTTTTCACTGTTTTAGACGGTTTTATGGCATTTAGCCTTTCGGGAAACCCGTCGTTTCTTTTAAAGCTTGCTCACGAGATCAGCACGCTGTATGAAGAATGTCTGTTTTTTACCACCGGATAGCTTTATCTAACCGGCATCTTCCCTAAAATTTTAAATACTATGAATCGCAAACAATTTTTATTGACAGGCTTAACAACTGCGCCCATGCTGGCACTCGGCATGCCCCAAGGCGGAAAGAAAGGTAAAAAATCGACCACCAAACCTTTTGTAGTCGACGCCGACAAATCGCGCTTTGGCGATGTAGTCATGTTTAAAGGCGTAAACCACAACGATCTGAAAATTTCATCGAAAGATACAGGCGGACAGCTTTCAGTTTTTGAATACCGGGGAGTGGAGAAAACCGGACCCTCTTTGCACATGCACTTGTATCAGGATGAAATTTTTACGGTTACCGAAGGCAAGTTTCGTTTTGTGGTAGGCGATGAAACACATGTGCTTGATAAAGGGCAAACGATTTTTCTGCCACGAGGCATTGCCCATACGTGGATTCAACTGTCAGATATTGGCAAACTCATTTACTTTTTGCAACCTGCCGGAAAAATGGAAGAGTTTTTCATTGCGATGAATGCCTTTAAGACCCGACCCACTGATGAACAAATGGATCGCATTCATGCTGAACATGGCATAAAAAGCGTTGGACCACCACTCACGCTGTAAATAATTCAACTATCTTCAGAGATCGTAAAGAGATTTGATACTACGCGATTTCATACCGTCCCCACAGGTACAAGACTTTGTTCAGCTCTACCGCATCGTGCATTTGGTGTTTGACAAAAGTCAGGCGGTGCCCTTCAAGGCGTATCCACCTCGACCAGAGCATTGCCTGGCATTTTATCCATTCGATCGGGAGAAAGTAGAATATCGTTCGAGTGGAAAAGTGATTGAAAACTTGCCTGTGGTTTTTTACGGACAGCAAACCGAAGTAACGCATCGCCACATTGGCCATCAGTTTTTGGTCGTACAAATTATTTTTCACCCCGGTGCGTTGACTTCCCTTCTGGGGATTCCGGCATCGGATTTCACCAACCTGTATCTGCATGCCGAAGAGTTATTCTCTTCTCAACTGCGCGATGTGAACGAGCAACTTCATTTTGCTTCGGATTATCTACAAATGATAGGGATTGTAGAAAACTTTGTGCTGTCGCTGGCTAAAAAGCAGCGCAAGAACCATCGGTCGTTAACTCCACTATTCAACTTCATTGCGAAGCAGCGTGAAATTCCATCGATCGATCAGTTGGCTGATCTTGCGTGCCTAAGTTCAAAACAATTGGAACGTATATTTCAACAACAGACTGGCGTGAATCCTAAACTCTATTTGCGCATTGCGCGATTTGACAGGGCCTTTCGATGCAAAAATCGGTTTGAAAATTATGATTGGTTGCGGGTAGCAGTTGAGTGTGGCTACCACGATTACCAACATCTAGTCCGCGATTATAAATTGTTTACCGGTCTCACACCAGTGGCTTTTCACGATGTGGAAAACAAAGCGCCAGAGAGAAACTTTGGACTCTCTGAAAACTACTATTCAGCTGGAAGCTAAGATGTAAACTAGCTGATGAGCGTACCGGCTTCTTCGCCTTTTGCAATTTTCAACAGGTTGCCTTTTTTATTCATATCGAAAACGATGATAGGCAACTTGTTTTCCTGACAAAGTGTAAAGGCCGTCATGTCCATGATGTTCAGGTTTTTTTCGTAAGCCTCCTGAAAAGAAAGGGTTTTGTAACGAACAGCATCGGGATATTTTTCGGGGTCTTTGGTATAAACACCATCCACACGTGTTCCTTTCAATACCACATCGGCTTGGATTTCGATGGCTCGTAAACTGGCAGTTGAGTCAGTTGTGAAATACGGATTACCGATGCCGGCACCAAAAATGACAATTCTGTTTTTTTCTAAGTGACGAATGGCTCTTCTGCGAATGAATGGCTCGCATACCTGCTCCATCTTGATACCGGACATCAGGCGTGTATACATGCCATGACGCTCCAGCGCACTTTGCAATGCCATCGCGTTGATTACTGTAGCCAACATGCCCATGTAGTCTCCTTGCACCCGGTCGATGCCCAGTGCCTCGGCCTGGCCGCCCCGGAAAATGTTGCCTCCACCAATGACAATGGCTACTTGCACGCCTTGTTCTTTGAGTTCTTTGATTTCTTCAGAATATTGTTCCAGCACGGCCGGATCGATGTTGCTGTTTTTAGAACCCATCAGTGCTTCGCCACTGAGTTTTAGAACAATGCGCTTGTATTTCATTGAATGTAATAGCTAAACCACGCAAATATGCACCCATTTTCAGGATTTTCCAGAGGCTTTTTGTGTGCCTTAGCTACTTTCTTTCGATGCGGGTAATTTGTTCGTGCCAGAGAAGTTTGCCGGTCTTATCTAACCGCTCCTTTTTTACCAGCAGATTTTCTTGCGCACTTACGTACAGAAGGGTGTAGGCCGAGTCTGTCTTTTGAGGTTCATACGAACGCTTCTCGAAAACAAAAATCGAATCGGCAGTCAGCTGATCACTTAGCTTTAAATTCGACTTTATTTCGCGAATACACAATTCATATTTTCCCTGATCATCTTCACCATCGCGGCAAAAGCCTTCTTTATTCAACTCGAATAAATCGTTGTTGATGATCAACAAATTTCTTTTCCGGAAAACGGAAACCACTTTGTTCGATCCGGTTACTTCCAAATCTGCATCATAAGCAGTCCATCCGTTGAGTTGATTACCGGAAAATTTTTTAATGAGCAATTTGTAAGAAGATCGTACTCCTTGTTCGTTCACGCGCTCATAGGTGGCTTCTTGCATGTTTACAATTCCTTTGCTCAAGTAGATCAATAAAAAGGGAATGAAAAAGAATGTAAACAGCAGGTACGAGAAGCCCACCAATCGGTATTTCAAGGTAAGCCTCCCAAGTCCATTGGCCAGTTTTAGCGGTAAATCTTTGACATAAGGAATCGGTAGAAAAATCAATACTCCAATAAAGTTGAAGAGGAAATGTGCGATGGCAATGCTAATGGCTGCATTGGAGTTGAGGGTAGCAGCAATAAATGCCGTGATGGTGGTGCCAATATTTGCACCTAAAATAAACGGTACCGCTGACTTCAACTTGACTACTTTCTTAGCAACCAGCGGCACCACTAGCGATGTAGTCACTGTGCTGGAACGGATCGCTGCAGTAGTGAGTAAACCCCACGCGAACGATTTTAGTGTGTTGCGGAAAAAGAAACGTTGAAATTTTTCAGGCGACCCAAACCCCAACAGTTGAGTAATGATTTTGCGAAAGAAAAGTATCGAGCCAAAAAGTGAAATGATGGACATCAATCCCAACACAAAGCCATTGTTGATGCTGCTTTGTAAAAAATCGACAGCCCATTTAAAGTAGCCACCTAAGAAAGAAAAATCGACCGCTATCTGGCCGGTTGGCTCATGAAAAAATTTGGTCGCAATGTTTCTGGAAAGGCCTGATAAAAATCCAAAATAATATTCCAATGGAAAGAGAATGACTGTCGTCAGAATATTGAAAAAGTCGTGGTACGTGCCGGCAGCTACGGCTCGTCTGAATTCTTTTTTTCGGGTGATAAACCCCAGCGAAACAATGGTGCTGGTGATAGTGGTGCCAATGTTGGCACCCATAATAATGGGCACTGCTGCTTGCAACGACATGGAACCGGAGGCCACCAGCGCTACCACCATCGAGGTGGTGGCTGAACTGCTTTGAATGATGGCCGTTATCAACAGGCCAATAAATAATCCGGTAAATGGATTGGAAGTAGCAAGTAAGATGGTATCAGTAGCTACATTGCCCAGTTGCTGCAGCGAGGCAATCATCAGATCAATAGAGAACAAAAAAACCAACAGCGCCAGTGCAATGAACAGCGCAGTTCGGGCATACGTTTTCCACGGATTCTCCGAAGTAGGGTTTATTGGAAGGGGTAGGTTTTCCTGCATGCTTCCGGTAAATATAACGAATGGAGGGAAGCAATTTTTAACTTCACGATTGCTTAATAATTAAATTATTTCGAAAAAACCTCGTATCCCATTAGCATGGTGCGATTGTAGAAGATCAACACTCTGAACTCACCCTTATCGCACAGGTTGAAGCTGAAATAGTAGTAGTCTTCTTTGTCAATCAGTAAGTCAATTCTTTTGCTATCGACAACTTTGAAAATACGTTTTGATCTTTTGTAGATATCGACGTGAACTGATTTCATGCTTTTAGCCGGAAGGTTGGAGGTAAACGAAAACCGCATCAGCGAATCAGGAGTAACATTCAATTTACCGATTTCCGGCCGGTATTGGTTGATTTTGTACTTAATAAAACCAGTCGATTTTAGTGGCGCATCCAAAAAACTTCGAAGGGTAGGCTTATCAAAAGTTAAAAACCAACTCGGGTCCGCCGGAAAATGATTTGCACTGAAGAGCACCGGATCAGCGAGAAAATAATGGCGATCGAAACGCCGGATAAAGTGCGTTTCATCTTCATCTACATAACCGCTTGCCCAAGTAGGATCACACAAGTACCAACGATTATTGATCGACACGGCATTCCATGCATGATTAATAGCGCCCCGGCCAATGGGAAATTTAGTTCGCCCATAGCCGGAGATAATTTCACAGGGTATGCCAGCGAACTGACAAAGTCGTTTTAACAGCGATGCATAGCCCGAACAAATGCTGGACTTATTTTGAATGAGATGCCTGGTTAGTTTTTTATCAAATTGTTTACGCCATTTCTCAAGTTTGTTTCTCTTGAATCTGTATTCGTTATTTTTTTGGTTCGATTCGTGAAAGAGATCCAGATCATAGGCGATGTTATCTGTTACCCACTTGAAAACACATCGGAACTTATCGATTTCACGTGAGAAATCTTTGGTCAATACTAGGGCGAGTTTTTCTTCGTCTTTTAAACTATAGCCATGATAGTATGCCGCAATGCTATCGGGAAATGTTAAATCAAGTGAATCAAATTCAGTGAATTGGGAATAGACAGGGAGACAGCAACAAGTCAAAATCAAAACGCACAGAATCCTCATGAATTGAATTTTCCTGATAATCCAAGAAACTGTATAAAGTAACGATGCTTGGAAGGCAAGATTAGTTGATTTCTGATCGAACCGATTGTTACCGCATTTAATTCAACTCAGCAATCGCCATCCATGCCATAAGCCCCGGTGCGATGGTCAATGCATCTTCATCGATATCAAACGTGGGTGTGTGTACGTACGAGGTGATGCCTTTCGATTCGTTGCGTGTGCCTAGCCGATAAAAAGATGCGGGAATAATTTGCGAGTAGTATGCAAAATCTTCTGAACCTAACGTCAGGTCAATGTCTACCACATTTTCAGCGCCCACATATTCCACAGCTGCCTGCTTAATACGCTGTGTGAGTGCAGGATTATTTTCGAGATAAGGATAACCATGATGAATGTCTACCTCACATTTTCCGCCCATGCCTTCGGCAATGCTCTCGGCCATTTTTTGAATTCGTTTCAAACCTTCACTACGCCATTTTTCGTCGAGCGCTCGAAAGGTGCCTGCAATGTTTACTTCGTCAGGAATAATATTCGTAGCACCATTGGCGGTAATTTTTCCGAATGTTAAAACTGTAGGCTGTTTCGGACTGGCATTACGACTGATGACTTGTTGCAAGGCGATGATAATATGGGAAGCAATGACCACCGGGTCAATCGTCAACTCCGGTGTGGCACCATGCCCTCCTTTGCCAATGACTTTTAAATAAATTTCATCACTGCTTGCCATGTACTTGCCTTCGCGGAAGCCAATTTTCCCGACGGGCAAAAGTGGAAACACATGCTGGCCGATGATGGATAGGGGAGCCGGATTTTCAAGTACACCTTCGTGAATCATGATAGAAGCTCCCCCCGGATTTTTTTCTTCACCCGGTTGAAAGATCAATTTAATGGTTCCTTCAAATTCATTTCGCAGATTACTGAGAATTTTGGCAGTGCCAAGTAACGATGATGTATGCACGTCATGACCACAGGCGTGCATCACGCCAGGTTGTGTCGATCGGTAGTCAACTTTATTTTGTTCGGTAATGGGCAGTGCATCTATATCAGCACGAAGTGCAATGGTCTTTTTGGTAGGATTTTTTCCTTCCACCAACGCAACTATTCCGGTTTGTGCCATGCGCACGGGTGTCAATCCAAAACTGAGCAGTTTCTCAGTAATGAATTTAGCTGTATTTTCTTCCTCATACGAAAGTTCAGGATGCGCGTGTAGATGTCTGCGATAGGAGATCACCTCATGGGCATATTCGCGGGATAAGCGTTGGATGTTTGACAGCAACATGAAGGCAAAAATAGGCAACAATGCCTTACTTTATCATTATTCTTTCGGGAACGAGAATAGTGCTTGAAAACAAGCGTTTCAATCGAAGTAAATCTTTTTGCGCTTCCAGCCGGGTGAAGTATTTGCCCACAGTCACTTTAAACTTTGGTTGTTGATATTGAATGTTGGACTTTAAATCGCTGTAAGTCTCCGTCAATTTTTTTGAAGCGTTGAGTGCATCTTCTTTTTTCTGACCGGAATAAATTTGAATGGTATAGCCATCCACAAACCTGCGCGTGAGATTAAAACGATCAATACTATCCAACACCTGATCTACTTTGGCATTCACTGTGAAGCGCGGAGTGGTGCGTTCAATCTCCACCTTATTTTTCAGGGTATCTTTTTTTTGACCAACATCGCCCACCACCTTGGGGCGCAGCGAACTGAGATCTTCAGTATAAGCAGGCTTTTGTGCCCAACTTGACATAGACAGGAATAGAGCAAGAACAAAAAGCAGCCAGAAGAATTTTACATTGCTCCCTTGGGTGCTCTGGTCTTTTTCCTTTGACTGCTTTTCAACTAATATCATTCGTCAATTCAATTTATTGTTCAATTACAATGCATCTTCCTGCCACGATATCATCTTCAACTTTCTTATACTTTACATCTTTCATCACGGTGCCGTTTTGATATTGCACCGTTACTTTATCGTTGCGTCCGGCAATCTTCTCCGACTTCACCGGCATTACTTTTTCTTCGGTGCGCTGTTGTGGTGCGGTTGGTTGACCGCTTCCCTGCAACAAAGATCGCGATTCTTCTTTTTGCTCGCTCAACTTTTGACGCTTTTGAGCACGTGCTTCTTGCACTTCATCCGAATCTTGCACGGGGATATCGGCCTTCATCAGGAAAGAGATAGTATCTTCATTCACCTTCGCGATAAATTTCTTAAATGCTTCGAAGCCTTCAAATTTGTAAATCAAAAGTGGATCTTTTTGCTCATACACGGCATTTTGAACGGATTGCTTCAAATCGTCCATGTCGCGCAAGTGTTCTTTCCATTGCTGATCGATGATGGCCAATGAAATCATCTTTTCCATGGCCTTGATCAACTCGCCATTTTTAGATTCCATACATTTCTTCAAGTTGGCCGCAACACCAATTTGTTTCGAACCGTCTGTGAAGGGCACTAGAATATCCTGAATGTTGGCACCTCGCGTGCGAAAGATGTCCGTAACAATTGGCATCGATTTTTCAGCAGCCAATTTATTCTTGTGGTTATATTGCTTCAGCGTTTCTTCGTATAAGTTTTCGCTCACCACGGCTGCATCCAACTTGGCAAATTCATCTGCAGATAATGTAAAATCTACACCCAGTGTGCTCAGTACATTCAACTTAAATTCTTCATAGTTGCCACCTGCTTTGGCATTGCCAACCAATTCACCACACGTGTCGTAAAGCATCGTGAGAATATCCAGCTTCAAACGTTCGCCAAACAAGGCATTCTTTCTCCGTTTGTAGATTACCTCACGCTGTGAGTTCATTACGTTGTCGTATTCCAACAAGCGCTTACGTATGCCGAAGTTATTTTCTTCTACTTTTTTCTGCGCGCGCTCAATTGAGCTTGTTACCATCGAGTGAGAAATCACTTCTCCCTCTTTCAATCCAAGGCGGTCCATGATTCTTGCAATGCGCTCCGGCATGAACAAACGCATCAGGTTGTCTTCCAACGAAACATAGAATGTGGACGAACCCGGATCGCCTTGACGACCGGAACGACCGCGCAACTGTCTGTCTACGCGGCGCGATTCGTGGCGCTCAGTACCAATAATGGCCAAGCCACCTGCTGCTCTTGACTCGGGTGTAAGTTTAATATCCGTACCACGACCGGCCATGTTTGTGGCAATGGTTACAGTACCCGGCTTACCAGCTTCGGCAACAATTTCTGCTTCGCGTTGGTGTTGCTTCGCATTCAAAACCTGATGCTTGATTTTTTTCATCGTCAGTAATCGACTCACGAGCTCGGAAATTTCTACGGAAGTAGTACCCACCAGCACTGGTCTGCCTGCTGAAGTTAACTTCACAATTTCTTCTACCACGGCATTGAATTTTTCGCGTGTGGTTTTGAATACTAAATCATCCTGGTCTTTTCGCGTAGTTGGCTTATTGGTTGGAATAACCACCACATCTAATTTGTAGATGTCCCACAATTCGCCTGCTTCCGTTTCGGCTGTACCGGTCATACCGGCCAGCTTGTGATACATGCGGAAGTAATTCTGCAAGGTGATGGTAGCGTACGTTTGGGTAGCATCTTCCACCTTCACATTTTCTTTCGCTTCAATCGCCTGATGCAAACCATCGGAGTATCGGCGACCATCCAGCACGCGACCGGTTTGTTCATCCACAATTTTCACTTTGCCGTCTACAATAATGTATTCGGTGTCGCGCTCGAATAGAGTGTATGCTTTGAGCAACTGATTTACGCTGTGGATGCGCTGCGATTTAGTGGTATAATCGCGGATGAGCTCTTCCTTTTTCTGAAAGCGTTCGTTTTCTGAAAGACTTGAATCTTTTTCAATTTTATTCAACTCAATACCAATTTCCGGAAGGATAAAGAATCGTGCGTCTTCTCCCTCACCGGTAATCAGGTCAATGCCTTTTTCTGTCAGGTCTACGCTGTTATCTTTTTCATCAATTACAAAATAGAGCGGCGCATCGGCTACCGGCATCTCTTTTTTGTTGTCTTGCAAGTGGTAATTTTCTGTCTTTTGCAGGATCGCTTTGTTACCCATTTCGCTCAGTGCTTTGATGAGCGGCTTGTATTTGGGCATAGCGCGGTAGGCGCGGAAGAGCGCTAGGCCACCATCTTTCTCCTGACCTTCTGAAATTAATTTCTTGGCATCGTTGAGATATTGATTCACCAACTTCTTCTGTGCTTCTACCAACTTGTTGATGCGCGGTTTCAAATCATAGAATTCGTGTTCATCGCCTCGTGGCACGGGGCCTGAAATAATAAGCGGAGTACGTGCTTCGTCAATCAACACGCTATCCACCTCATCGACCATGGCATAGTGATGGCCACGTTGTACTAATTCTTCCGGCTCACGCGCCATGTTATCGCGGAGGTAGTCGAAACCAAATTCATTGTTCGTTCCGTAACAGATGTCAGCCTGATAGGCATTTCTGCGTGCTACTGAGTTAGGCTCGTGTTTGTCAATACAATCTACGCTGATGCCATGAAACTGGAAGATAGGCCCCATCCATTCGCTATCGCGTTTGGCGAGGTAATCATTCACGGTAACGATGTGAACGCCCCGCTTGGCCAGCGCATTTAAGAATGCAGGGAATGTAGCAACTAACGTTTTTCCTTCGCCCGTTGCCATTTCGGCAACTTTGCCTTCATGCAGGGCAATGCCACCAATGATTTGCACATCATAGTGAACCATGTCCCAAGTCATCAGATTGCCGGCAGCCATCCATTGGCGGCTCCACTGCGCCTTGTCGCCAACAATTTTTATGTTTTGATGCTTGGCAGAAAGAAACCGATCAAAGTCGGTGGCTGTTACTTCGAGGTATTCATTTTCTTTAAACCTGCGAGCGGTTTCGCGTACGATAGCGAAGGCGCGTGGCAATACATCAATGAGAACTTTTTCAAGTTCTTTGTTGCGTTCTTTTTCGATTTGATCGATTTGATTGAAGATGGCTTCTTTATCGTTGATGTCCAGATCGGGTTGATCGTTGATTTGTTTGTGTAAGTCATCTAGCCGGCCATCGATGGAGCTTAATTTCGTGTTGATTTCAGATTGGATAGCCAACGTCAGGTTTCGCAATTCGTCATTCGAAATGGAGGTGATTTTTTCTCCTTCCTTTTTGGTGGCATCTACCAAGGGCATCATGCGCTTGATATCTTTTTCTGACTTGGTGCCAAATAACTTGGCGATGAGTTTTAACATAAACGAATTTTAATGAAAGTTAGCCTTCACAATCCCTGACGCCTTCACTAGATGCTTTCAAGCGATCCACTAAATGCCAAAAGTTGTTACCGGGCGGTAAATTTAAGGAAATCGAAGCGCAATTATAGTTCCAGAATCAGTTCAAGTACATTTTTGTCAGAGATAGATGGTAAAGTTATGCCTCTATGGCTTGATTTGAGGGCTCTTCGTTTATTCGTCACCAAGATTGGTGATTGATTGGGGGTTTCTGGAGGTGTGAAAAATATCTAATATCAAAATTGCCTCTGGGGTGATTTCGTAGATAATCTTATAACTCCAAATTGCTCTGAAGCGATAATTGCCTTTTTCTGGTTGAAGATAAGGCTCAACTGAAAATTTTTCAGGGAACTGACTAAGATTTCTGACTTCTGATAGGATTTTTTTCTTTACGCGTTGTGCTTGACTTTGGGACTCGCGGTATTTGATGTAATTATAAATACTGCGTAATGATTTTTTGGCTTCAATATCCCAGAGAATTTTTGGTTTCTTCTTTACCACGACTCAGCCTCCTCTTCTAAATCTTCTTGACTGATAAAGTGACCCGATTTTATACGCAACTTAGCGTCTTGAACTCTTTGACGAAGCTCGTTCGCCGACATGGGCTTGCCTTTTTTTGTCAGGTCATCTGAATGATACTTTTTTGCTACGGAGTGTAGTAACTCCAAAAGCTGAGTATCGCCTAACTCGATATAGTCTTTCAGTTCTTCACGGATTTGAGCGGAACTCATACTCGATTATTTAGTCAACTAAAATTACGAATGGTTTACTACAACTCAAACACTCCCTCAAACACTCTTCTGGCGGGGCCAATCAGGTAAATGTGGGTAAATGACCCGTTTGACTCCCTAGTAAATTCAACGGACAGATTTCCGCCCAGTGTTTTAATTTTTATGGGCGATTGATAGCCTTGCAAAGAGGCGGCCAATGCAGCGGCTGTAACACCCGTTCCACACGATAACGTTTCGTCTTCTACGCCCCGCTCGTAGGTGCGCACAAAAATGGTGTTGTCAGGTAGAAGCTCAATGAAATTCGCGTTGGTGCCTCCCGGGCTGAAGCTTTCGCCGTAGCGAATTTTTCTTCCTTCGTCTTTCACCGGAAATTTCTCTACCTCCGTCACGGTTTGAATAAAGTGCGGCGACCCCGTGTTAATGAAGGTACCGGTTGCCATTGGCTTTACTTCGTGCACGTCATTCATTTTTAAACGCACCGTGCCATCGTCCACTAGCGAAGCTTCGTGTGCGCCATCGTAGGCATTGAACTGCGTTTTGTCTTTGATGATGTGCAGGGCCGTGGCCATGGCTACTGCCGCACGACTTCCATTTCCGCATAAGCTGGAAGATCCATCGCTGTTGTAGTAGAGGAGGTTAAAATCCAAGGAAGGATGTGGCTCAATTAGCATCAATCCATCGGCACCCACGCCAAATTTGCGATCGCAGATTTTTTTGATCTGATCTACAGAAAAGGAATACTCTTGGTTGCGATTGTCAATAATCACAAAGTCGTTTCCTGTTGCCTCGTATTTGTAGAAGGGTATTCTCACGGTTATTTTACTTCTTCGTAATCCACGTATTCGCCGCCTTTAATGGAGCCGCCTTTTTTTTCTTTTTTGGGCTGTTGAAAGTCTGTTTGAGGCTGACGTGGAGGGTAATTTCTGGTTTGAGAGTTCGCGCCCATCCGAAAGAAGAAGCCACCTACTTTATAAAGTACATAGGAAATCAACCCGGTAATGATTAAAAATCGTAGCATAGTGTTACAACTGAGAAGGCAAAGATAAAGTTTTACGGAACATCAAAATGAGGTGACAAATTGACTTCAGATACTGCCTTTAAGGGCTCAAATATGCCTTTTGTAAAATTCATCGACCCTATTCGCGTAACTTTTCAACAAAGCGTAGGTATTTATCGTCTGAAAGTAATCTCTAATCAATAAAACTCATGATTCGAAACTATCTCAAAATTGCTGTTCGCAGTTTGTTGAAGCAGCGGGTGTATACTATCATCAATGTGCTTGGCCTTGCAATTAGTGTGGCGGCCTGTATACTCATTTTGCTGTATGTCAATCATGAACGATCCTATGATTCGTTCTTTGCGGAGGGCGATCGTGTTTACAAAATGGCGTTGGAAAGGAAGTATCCCAATCACAAAACATATTACTCGGTAGTACCACATTCATTCGCTAAATCCATTCAGCAAGATTTTCCGGAAGTAGAACGTGTGATGCACTTGTTTGGCCCCACCAAAAATGCAGTGGTCACTTATAAAGTCAGTGAAACAGAAATAAAATCGTTCGAAGAAGATTACTTCTTGCAAGCCGACTCTTCGTTCTTTCATTTTTTTGATTTGGAGTTGGTGAAAGGTGATAAAAACACGGCGCTGGCATTACCCAATCAGGTGGTGATATCTTCTGCCATGGCAACCAAATATTTTGGTAACGAAGAGCCCATCGGAAAAATTTTGGGTGGCGATTTCGGCGAAATGAAAGTAGCCGGTGTTTTCAAAGAGCTGCCCGGTCCCTCTCATTTGCGGTTTGATTTTTTAGGCTCGCTGGCAGGTCCACAGTTTCAGCAATTCATTAACGCCGAAAACTATACCAGCTTCGACTCGCACACTTACATCAAGTTAAAACCTGCAGCCGATGCAAGAGCATTGGAAGCAAAATTCCCAAAGATGGTGGATACCTATGCTGCGGGGCATATTGAGCATGATTTGGGTAAGTCATGGGAAGAATATAAAAAAGCCGGTAATGGTTATCGCTATTTTTTGCAACCGTTGGCCTCCATTCATTTAGATCCCACCAATATTGAGTCTACCATTACACCCAGCGGCAACATTCGTTACATCTACATTCTCTCTTTTGTTGCTGTGCTAATTTTGATCATCGCGTGTATCAACTTTATGAATTTAGCAACGGCTCGTTCGGCTGAGCGCGCCCGCGAAGTAGGTGTGCGCAAAGTGATGGGTTCTGTTAAAAATCAACTCGTTTTTCAATTTTTAACCGAGTCTGTTTTGCTCTCTGTTTTTGCCACACTGCTGGCATTTGTAGTGGCATTGTTGGTTCTTCCATCTTTCAATCATCTGGTGGAAAAGCAACTGCCATTTTTGTTTACAGCCAAAACTGTCATCGGGTTGATAGGTGTGGCATTGGTGGTCGGTATTTTGGCCGGGTTGTATCCAGCCTTTGTTTTAAGCAGCTACAACCCCGCCGTGGTAATGAAGGGAAATTTTTCAGGAAGTTTGAAAGGAGCGTGGCTCAGAAACGGACTGGTTGTTTTTCAATTCATGATTTCCATTGTACTGATCGTGGGCACCGTAGTTGTAAATAGACAGATGCAATTCATGCAAAACAAAAACCTCGGCTTTGATAAGGAAAATGTGTTGGTGATTGAGCGTGCATTTGTGTTGGAAAAGAAAACCGAGGCGTTTATCGAACAGATCAAACTAATGCCAATGGTACTCTCGGCAGCGGGTAGTAGTGCCCGGGTCGGAAATCGCGAAGATGTTTTTGGTGATCAATTTCAGCCGGAAGGATCCAGCGATATTTTGACGGTGAAGTCGATGGTGATTGACGATGAGTTGACCGATGTTATGCACTTTGAATTGAAAGAAGGACGAAGTTTTTCAAAAGCCACCAACGATTCTTTGTATGTTTTATTGAACGAAACCGCTGTCAAGACGATGAGTGTCAGTGATCCTGTGGGCAAGCGACTTTCCAGCGTCGTACAAAATAATGATGGCACGACTACCACCAAATTCTTTACCGTGTTGGGTGTTGTTAAAAATTTTCATTTTCAATCGTTGCGAGATGAAATTACCCCTTTGGTGATTTATAGTCAGGAAGCTTTTGGACGCAGCAACAATGCATTTATAGCCATTCGATTTAAGCCGGGCACTACCACACAAGCTGTCACACAAATTGAAAATCTATGGAAAGAACAGATGCCAGGCCAGCCATTTAAATATCAGTTTTTAGATGATAATCTTGATCAGGGCTACCGGGAAGAGCAACGGTCTGGCAAGTTGCTTTCGGTGTTTTCGGTATTGGCTATATTCATTGCTTGCGTTGGATTGTTTGGATTATCTGCCTATACAGCCAGCCTGCGAACGAAAGAAATTGGCATCCGCAAAGTGTTGGGTGCATCGGTGAGTGGGGTAATTTTACTGCTGTCTAAGGACTTTACTAAACTGGTGTTGATTGCGTTTGCATTGGCCGTGCCTCTGGCCTGGTGGATGATGACCGAATGGCTTGCTGGGTTTGCGTATCGCATGGAATTGGGTATCGATTCGTTTTTACTGGCTGGCGTGGCAGCACTTCTCATCGCATGGGTTACAGTAAGTTATCAATCTATTAAAGCAGCTATCGTCAACCCGGTAAAATCGCTGAGAAGGGAGTAAGATCAACACATTTATTCAATGTGGGAATTAAGTTTTTAAGGATTTTGCCTAATTTGCGCGGCAAAATTCCTAAACGCCCCAATGGATTACAACTCTACTCTTACGGGTTTATATTATCTACTGATCTGTGCCGATGGCAAGGTGAATGAAAAGGAGCTGCTTCTTGGAAAGAAGATGATTAAGGCCGAAGGATTTAACGAAGAGAAGTTTGAGGCCGACCTCCATCAATTTAAAACCAGAGAGAATGCAAGTATTTACAAAGACTGTCTGATTGGTTTGCGAAAGTTGGATTCCGCAAAAATGATTCGCTCTATTTCGTGGATGTGTGTGATTGCTAATTCGGATGGTTTTATGGACAAAGAGGAGTGGGCGTTGATTTACAAAATCTATAACAATGAACTCAAGCTATCGCTGGATGACATCATGAAAACACAGCGCGAGTTGAATAAAATTCTTCACGGCCGGGAGTTTCTTATGTTCGGTGTGAAAACGGATAATTGATCGAAATAAAAAAAGGGCCGGGCTACAAACCCGGCCCTCTTCATTTACAAAATTTTCTATCGACTTAGATAGAGGTTCCTTTCGTTGTAGATGTTCAGGAAGTAATCATCCATCAAGTCATCGATGAAATAAATGGCTTCCCCCGTTGATTTCATTTCCGGCCCCAGTTCTTTATTTACTTCCGGAAATTTGCTGAACGAGAACACAGGTACTTTAATGGCATAGCCTTTTTTAGTTGGGTTGAATGTAAAGTCTTTCACTTTCTTTTCGCCCAGCATTACCTTCGTGGCATAGTTTACATACGGCTCGTCATACGCCTTGCAAATGAAAGGCACGGTGCGTGAAGCACGCGGGTTTGCTTCAATGATGTACACCTTGTCATTCTTAATGGCGAACTGAATATTGATCAGTCCTACTGTTTTTAAGGCAATGGCAATGCGCTTGGTATAGCTTTCAATTTGCTTCAATACAAAATCACCTAGGTTATAGGGAGGCAACACAGCGTATGAATCTCCAGAGTGAATACCGGCTGGCTCGATGTGCTGCATAATTCCGATGATGTACACATCTTCGCCATCGCAAATGGCATCTGCTTCCGCTTCAATGGCACCTTCTAAAAAGTGATCGAGTAACACTTTGTTTTCAGGCAAGTGTTTCCAAATGTCGATGATGTGATTTTCCAACTCTGTTTCGTTGATCACAATCTTCATGCTTTGTCCGCCCAATACATACGAAGGACGCACCAGTAATGGGAAGCCAATAGTTTTCGAAACCTCCAAAGCCTCATCGGCATCGCGGGCAACACCAAATTCCGGATAAGGAATGTTCATATCTTTCAGCAAGGTGGAGAAGCTACCACGGTCTTCCGCCAAATCCAACGCTTCGTAGGAGGTGCCCATGATGCGCACACCATACTTTTCAAGTTTCTCGGCCAACTTCAGCGCAGTTTGTCCGCCCAACTGAACGATGACACCAACGGGCTTTTCAAATTGAATAATATCCCAGAGATGTTCCCAGAACACTGGCTCGAAGTACAGTTTATCAGCGATATCAAAGTCGGTAGAAACTGTTTCCGGATTACAGTTGATCATAATGGCTTCGTACCCGCACTCTTTGGCAGCCAAAATTCCATGCACACAAGAGTAATCGAATTCAATTCCCTGGCCAATGCGATTCGGGCCTGAGCCCAATACAATCACTTTCTTGCGATCGGAAGAAACCGATTCGTTTTCTGAATCAAAAGTGGAGTAGTAGTACGGAGTTTTCGCTTCAAATTCAGCCGCACACGTATCTACTAATTTGAATACGCGGTTGATGCCCATTTCTCTGCGCTTCAGATGCACTTCGCTTTCGAGGCAATCCATCAAGTGAGCGAGTTGCCTGTCGGCATAGCCTTTTTCTTTTGCTGTACGCATTAAAGAAACAGGAATAGTATCTAACTTATACTTCTCAATTTCTTTTTCCAGCTCAATCAAATCCCAGATTTGCTCCAAAAACCACTTGTCGATCTTGGTAAGATTGTAGATGGTCTTCATCGAAATTCCCAACTTCATCGCATCATAGATATGAAAGAGACGATTCCAGCTTGGATGTTCTAAACTATAAAGTATGTCCGCCTGCTTCGTTAGTTCTTTACCGTCCGCACCAAGACCATTTCGTCTGATCTCTAAACTCTGACAGGCTTTTTGTAATGCTTCCTGAAAGTTTCTTCCAATGCCCATTACCTCGCCCACTGATTTCATTTGAAGACCAAGCTTGCGGTCGGCTCCGGGAAATTTATCGAAGTTCCAGCGAGGAATCTTTACAATCACATAGTCGAGTGCGGGTTCAAAATAAGCAGTGGTGGTTCCGGTGATGGCATTATTCAACTCATCCAGATTGTAGCCAATTGCCAGTTTCGCAGCAATCTTGGCGATAGGATAACCGGTAGCTTTCGAAGCTAAGGCAGAAGAGCGTGATACGCGCGGATTAATTTCAATACCAATAATATCGTCATTGTCGGGATTGACAGAGAACTGCACGTTGCAACCACCGGCAAACTTGCCAATGCCATTCATCATTTTGATGGCCAGATCGCGCATGCGTTGGTAGACGGTGTCTGGCAAGGTCATGGCTGGTGCCACTGTGATGGAATCTCCGGTGTGAATACCCATCGGGTCGAAGTTTTCAATCGAGCAGATGATGATCACGTTGCCAATTCCATCGCGCAACAATTCCAATTCATATTCTTTCCAGCCCATGATGCTTTGCTCCACCAACACTTCATGAATGGGCGAAGCCTGCAAGCCGCGATTCAGTGCGTGATCAAAGTCTTCCGCTTTTTGCACAAATCCACCGCCCGTTCCGCCTAAAGTAAATGACGGACGAATCACCAATGGGAAGCCGATTTCTTGCGCAATTTCTTTTCCTTTCAAAAACGAAGTGGCCGTGGCACCTTTGCAAACGCCTACGTTCAACTCCAACATTTTCAAACGGAATTTCTCGCGGTCTTCGGTGGTTTCAATAGCCTTAATATCAACGCCAATAATTTTTACACCGTAATGTTCCCAGATTCCGGCCTTATCGCAGTCAATGCACAAGTTCAGAGCTGTTTGACCTCCCATGGTGGGCAATACTGCGTCTACGTGATGTTTTTCAAGAATCTCGCGAATGTATTTCTTCTCCAGCGGCTTGAGGTACACGTGATCGGCTGTCACTTTGTCCGTCATGATGGTGGCCGGATTCGAGTTGATCAGAATTACCTCAATTCCCTCTTCCCGCAAGGATCGCGATGCCTGTGAGCCGGCATAATCAAATTCACATGCTTGGCCGATAATAATGGGGCCGCTTCCGATGATGAGTACTGAGCGAATGCTGCGATCTCTTGGCATAGTTAAATAGGTAGGATGATTGAGCTGCTTTTGCACAAACGGGTAGGCAAAAAGCAGGCAAAAATAAACACTGTTTGAAACCAAACCTTCGGTTTGAAAGATTATTTATAGAAAATGTGAAAATAAAAAAGGAGGCTTGTGGCCTCCTTTCTGTATAGGTTCAATTTACCTGCTATTCACTCTTGATAAATTTTTTCGTGACAATGATGCCGTTCACTTCTGCTTTCAGTAAGTAAACGCCATTGGTCCATTCAGAAGCATTGTATGCATGTCGAACCAATTTATCCACCGGAGCTATTTCATCCGATTGAATACTCTGCCCTTGCGAGTTGAACACTTGTAAACGCACAGGCAAACTATTTTCAGAAGCCAGTTCTACTTTTATTTCATTTCCTTTTGATGGATTCGGGAAAATGCTAAAGGAGTTGTCCAGCATCTTTTTTTCAAATCCAGTAATAGGACCTTGGATACTCAGATTGTCGATAGCCCAACCCCAAGCATTATTGGTGCTGTTTGCCGCCAGGCGGAATCGGATCAGGATTACATCGCCCGCCACAAATTTTCCTCCCTTCACCAGATCTATATACCGCGGTTTATAGATAAATGCAGTACCGTTTGTTTTAGAATCGTATGCAACTTTCCATTCCAGATATGCATTGGAAGTATATTTGTCAACCAGCGATTCCCAGGTGGTGCCATTGTTTTTCGATCCTTCCACAATTACGTAGTCCGTATTGGCAGCGTATTCTGCCACCACCACTTCATTAAATAAGATCAAAGAATTGCTGGCGCTTACGGTAATCGGTTTTTTGAGCATAAGAATGTAATCGGACGACCCGTTCAACCCAAAACCATTTGGGTACGGATGCACAGTATTCATTGCTCCATTGGTAAAGCCGGCAGGCGTTGATACACTGAAGAAATTTCCAACAAAATCAGTGTTTGTCGTATTGAAGTCGGAAGTGTATTGTGTAACAGGCGCGCCAAAGCTGATGATGGGCACGTGAAAGAAGTCGGTGGAAGGTAATATAGCTTCATTGTTGAGATTGTCTGTGGCCCGGATGCGGTACTGCACATCATCACCTACAGAAGCTGCACTAATGCCTAACTGAAACGTATACTCATTAACGCCTGTGCTAAGGGGTATGCTAAATGTGTTGAGGGCACCACTATTGAATTTGTATTCCACGGCCAGCGATTTCACACCGCTAAAATCGGTTGCGTTTACCGTGATGTTGAGCGGATTTGATTTGTCGGTTGTAAAGTTGAGATGGTTGTGCAATAGCGTTGGTGGGGTTTCGTCAATTTGAATTTTCAAATTATCAATAGCCCATCCCCAGCCGGCAGCACCCGGATCGCTGAAAAGGCGAAAGCGGATTACTACCTCATCGCCGGCACTAAACTTATTTAGAAGATTCAATGTGCGGGTTCTGAATAAGCCAGGGTCTCCCACCCCTTGAGAAATGTTGCTAACAATTGATGAATTGTATCGTGTTAACCAAAGATCGTAGTCGCGGCTATCGTAACCGGCATCTATCGGTGTCCAGGTAAGTCCACCGTTTTTGGAGCCTTCTACTACCACGTAGTCATAAAAATCAGCGTTACCAAACGTTGAGTTTGGTTCTCCCGGTTCCACCAACACAATTTCATCAAACTTTACAGTAGCATCTTGTGCTTTTACCTTAATGGGAATGCGAAGCTGATAGACAAAATTCAAACTTCCACTTCCGGCTTCCGGGTAAGGATGGATGGAGTGAATGGCGCCATTCGTAAATCCGGAAGGTTTGATAATGCTAAACTGACTATCGCCAAAGAAATCGGCTGTGGAAAGATTATCAAAGTTGTTTTGATAGGAGTTTTGCGTTGCCGCCAAACCTACCACACTAACGGTGTGTTTCGTAGTGGAGGTGGGGCTATAACCAATATTTTGAGCGAAAGAATTGTCTGTTGCCCGAATGCGGTATGAAACCACATCGCCATTTTTGATCGCCCCATTTGCAAACGGAACAGTAATCGTATAAGCCGATGAATAGGTGGCTAGGAGTGATCCGGAGATTAATGAAATCGTTCCGGTTTGATTCATTTGTACCGATGTTTGCTGAACATTGTTGATCCAATAATCCAACATCACAGTTTGAACACCAAAGTTATCCGACACCACGGCATCGATTTTCAGATTAGTTGCTGTCTCAGCTATGAAGGTTTTAGGCGTGTGAGTTATGGTTGGTGCGGTTAGGTCAGCTCCGAGGCCAATCGTAAATTTCCCTTGCAATTCAGTGTTTTTTGAACGGGCAAATTTCCCCGGTGTAGTGAATTCACGATTGATCACATCGGTGGCAGAGAGGTAGTAATAGATACTGTCATTATTGGCTGATGCAGGTATGGTAAAGGAAAACTCTCCTGCATTGGCAGTGGCGGTACCGACCACCTCGATTTCAGAGCCACCACTTTTCTTGATGTATTTCAATTTTACTTTAGCCGCATCAAAGCCGTTATCCGAGTTGATCTTCGCAAGGATAGTAGTTGCTCCGATCGACTCTTTATTGACCGGTGTGTGTTCAATGCGCGTGCCTACCCAGCCCATATCGCTGAAAATGCCCAACACAATCTGCCCCGGGTCGTGCATTACTTCTGTGAATCCAATGAATGGTGTCATCAGCGAATTGGGATCTCCCTTACCATAGGTTGATTCATTCAAGTGCGCAATGCTACTGCCTCCATTCCACGTTGCAGGTGCATAAAGCCGGGGGAGCTGATCGTTATTGGCGGCTTTGGCAAGCGCTGAATTATAAAAGATATTGCTGCCGGTAAGTTCGGTCGCCAACTCGCCGGAAGGTGAAGTGAATGTGCGAAACAAATTTTGATTGTTCCCATTTTCTACTGCCAAGTCGTATACGATTGGAATGGGGGTGGATTGCACACCATGAGACCCTAAACCACTTTCCACATCGTAGGAGTCAGTGAAACCAAGACCGTGACCTATTTCATGAAGAACCACTGAAACCAAGTCTGTTGTGTTCGCTGGAGGGTTGCCACTAGTACCATAATACCATGCAGTTTCACTACTAAAATTGGCGAAAATGTCAACGGAGTCAGGGTGATTGAGGTCTTTTCCGGCCATCTTCTCGGCAAGGGCTACCGGATAAAAAGTATTTAGTTTTTGTGCGTTTGGAAAATTGGCAAAGGCATTTCCCCAGATAGCAGAGCCTAACACATTCGTGCCCAGTGGCCGCCAATAAGCTCTTATCTTAATTTTTACGGGAGATTTAATTAGTGTTGACCAGATATTCACTGCTTCCTGAAAAGCAGTTTGAGCCTGACTGCTAAAGCCAATATACTCTACCTGAAATACGGCCGTGGCCGTGCGCGAATTTGGGTTTGCCTTGGCTCTTCGGTAGGCTTCTGGTGGAGGGACAACCGTGTTTTTGTTGACAGCCTCCAAATAACAAACCACCGGTTTTCGGGGTGTAACACTCATTAATTGCTGTGCCGAAACATAAACGGCACAACCCAACAGCGCAAAAGACAGCAGTAAAATTCTTTTCATTTAGTATAAGTTTAAATTGATTGATGTTGCCTTCAAACCCAAACAGGCTGATGAATTCACCTGATCCTTTCCCCCCTGCTTAGGCTTTCGTGCAATAACTACACGTATGATTCCAGCTACAATTACGTAATTTCTTTCTTGAAATTAAATTAAACTACGCGCTTTTAGCTCCAGGTATTTATTGATCGTCTTGATTGTGAGGTCTTGTGGTTGGGTAAGAATGGAATGAATGCCGTTTTTGTTTAATTCTTTCACAATAAGGCGCTTCTCATAGTTCAACTTCTCGGCTACAGATTGGTAAAACAAAGATTGCAGATCGCTGTGTGGCTCCAGAATAAGGTTTTTGAGTTCTGTATTTTCAAAAAAGATGACTACCACCAGATGGTATTGAGCCAGCTTACGCAGATAACGAAGCTGCCGATTTAAGCCTTGCAAGGTTTCAAAATTCGTAAAGAGCAATAGCAAACTTCGCTGCGAAATATTCTTGCGCACCGACGAAAACAATGTTGAAAAATCCGGTTCACGGTAGGCCGTTTTTTGATTGTACAACACCTGCAGAATTTGTGCGATTTGATTATTCACCCGGCCCGCTTGCAGCACGGTTCCTACTTTATCCTGAAACGTGATCAGTCCGGCCTTGTCCGATTTTTTGATAGCAATGTTTGAAATGACCAGACTAGCGTTGATAGCGTAATCCAACAAGCTCATTCCTTCGAAGGGCATTTGCATGAGCCGCCCCTTATCAATCAACGAATAAATTTGCTGCGATCGTTCATCCTGATAATGATTGACCATCAATTCACCTCGTCGCGCAAAAGCTTTCCAGTTTACAGTACGGGCATCGTCACCAGGCACGTATTTTTTGATCAACTCAAACTCCAGATTGTGTCCAATTCTGCGCACCCGCTTAATGCCCGTGTTAACCAATTGATTGGAGATGGCCAGTAGTTCGTACTTGCGCATTTGAATAAACGATGGATACACAGGCACGGTCTTGCTGTCCACGACTTCAATTCTTCGTGTAAGCAACCCCAACATGGAGGTAACATAGATTTGCGTGTTTCCGAAATGATATTCGCCGCGCTTTACCGGCCGAAGGGTGTAATTGATTTCTTCTTTTGAGCCAGGTGCCAGCGTGCGTTCAATGGCGAAATCGCGCTTTTGAAATTGAATAGGAATTTCATCAATGATGGAGATATGAATGGATTGCTTGTACCGACTTAGCAGTGACAGATGGATAACGTTGTCATCTCCGTTAGAAAGTCGCTCCGGTATTTTACGCTCCAGAACAACGGTTTGATTGCCGGCCCATAAAATCAATCCATCGGCCAGTGTTAAACTAACGAAGAGCAACAAGCTGGTTTTGACAATGGGAAAGAGCACTGGCATTTGATAGCTGATGATGAAACCCGCTATACAAACGCCTGCTGCTATAAAGAAGCGGTTGCCAAAATAAATGGAACGTAGCAGTTTCACTTAGCGTGGCACTTCAATTTTATTCACTATCTGCATAATCACATCTTCAATGCGCTGCCCTTCCATTTCTTTTTCAGGCGTCAAAATCAGACGGTGACAGAACAGCGGCATGGCCAATGTCTTGATGTCTTCCGGTGTTACAAAATCACGGCCCCGGATGGCGGCCAATGCTCGGCTGGCATTAAGCAAAGCTACGCTGGCGCGCGGAGAGCATCCCAGAAACAACGATGAATTCGCGCGTGTTTCCTGCGCAATTTCGGCGATGTATGAAATGATCTTTTCTTCCACATGCACTTGCGATACTAATTCGCGGCACGCTTTAATCTGATCAGCATTTAGCACCTTTTGTATCTGCACGATTTGACTCTTCAAATCATTGAGTAAGTTCAACTGAAGAATCTTTTTTTCTTCGGCCAGCCCTGGGTAGCCCACTACAATCTTAAAGAGAAAACGATCCAGCTGCGCTTCGGGCAGGCGATAAGTACCTTCTTGCTCAATCGGATTTTGGGTTGCCAAAACCATGTAAGGCTCGTCGAGGAGATAGGTAATGCCATCGGCTGTAATCTGCCGCTCTTCCATCACTTCAAAAAGGGCGGCCTGTGTTTTTGCCGGAGCGCGGTTGATTTCATCAATCAGAATGATGTTAGAGAAGATTGGGCCTTTGCGAAATTCGAATGCGGTAGTTTTCGGATTGAAAATAGCGGTACCAATCACATCCGAAGGCATGAGATCGGGTGTAAACTGAATGCGTGAAAATTGCGAATCGATGGCTTGCGCGAGCAATTTGCTGGTGAGTGTTTTGGCAACACCCGGCACACCTTCAATCAGCACGTGACCTTTTGCAAGGATAGCAGTGAGCAGCAATTCCAGCAATTGATCTTGCCCGATTATGACTTTTGAAATCTCTGCTTTAATCCGATTTACATTTTCATGCAAAGGCGAGAGGTCAATTCGTGTTTTAAAAATCTCTTCCATATTAGTTTTTGTAATTATACGTATCCATTTCCCTAGTCAGATCAAGAAGCATTTCTGCTGAGATAGCCGGAGAGTTTTGAATCACTTTCATCAGCGAAAATAATTTTTGTGTCTCTTCCGGCGTCTTGCCTGTTTTTTTGGCCAGCAATTGCGCGAGCCGATCGTCGGGTTCGTGTGTTAAATAGTATTTGGCACGAATGCGATCCATAAAAAAAAGAATTTTCTTCTGCGCGATCGTCTTATAATCTTTAGACTCCCAATATAAATTTCCAATCGTGGTCACAAACTCAAGCGTAGAGTTGGCCAGTGGCGTTACAATGGGAATCATGCGCTGTTTGCGCTTTCCTTCAAACAAAATAAATAATAACAGGCTGCAAATGGTGAGATAATATGCCCATCGCAACGAATCGGTTTTTAAGATGTAGCGCAGGGGCGAAGAGGACTCTAACCGACCTACTTGATAATAACTCGTCCACCAGATTTTTTCAACCGGCAGATAGGAAAGTGTAGATGAAATGACGTGGTGATTTTCGTTTGATACGATGTAATTGTTGGTGAATGCTAGTGGCGTACTGTTCAACACAATCGTTCCGGCACCCCAGGCGAAATAAAGTGTAATCGGTTTTTTAGCAGAGTTGCGTGCAACAATTTTCATCTCTTTGCGAAGAGAATCGGTGTTAAAGTAATAGGGTATATTTCCTGATTGGTAGTAATAGCGTTTTCGGCTGTCACCCAGCGTAATGTAAGTTGTATCAAGGCTCGCTTGAAAGTCGACTCCTCTTTCAAACAGTATGTCTTTGGTTGCCAGGTGGAGCGTGTCTCGGAATAAACCGCGAAAGCGGCTGGCCGAAATAAAAGCGTTGGCTCCTTTGCTTACTTTATCAAGCAATACTTTTACGGCCTCTTTATCAGGGGCAAACTCATCGCTTACGCTCAAAATATTTTCGTGCCCCGAGATGGAATCTTCCAGTTCATAAAAAGTAAAATTAGAGCGACTAATTTTTTGCCCGGGAAAAATATCGGTCAGCACCTCATTTAAAATGTAGTTGCCAAACGGGTCTTTGTCGCTGGGCAAATAGGTGGGTGTCCAATTCAAAGGTTTGGGGCCCCATAGCTGAAAAGCAATAAAGCCGACGAAGATCAAGCCTAAGATCAGAATATATTTTTTGTCACTTTTCAATTTGAAAGCATTACTTTTTTATAGTCAGATTGAATTCCTGAAAAGCAGTTCGGATGGATTGATACGTTGATGAATCGATCTCGAAGTGTCCATACCAGGCATAGTCAAAATAATAGCGAAGTTCAATGATGCGAGGAAGCGAGGGGTGATTTTTGATTTCCCGCAGGTAATCGTCGTTGGTTTTGCCGGGCATCCATTTGATCAGATTGGCATCGGCCAATTTTTTAAGCGCATGCAAAAAAGTAAGACGCACCGCCTGGCGATACTCTTTTCGTTCGACAGCCTGAGCAATCAACTGATCAAAATTGAGTTCGTGAATGTTTTCTTCCAATGCTTTGCTCTGCATGGACGATGCAACCGGCTTGAAAAACAGGCCTCTGGCATCGATGTGCATAAGTTTCAGAATTACGTAAATGAGCAAAGCCAGGCAAATGCCGTAGAGCAAAATCTTGCCAATAAAGGTATTGGTTGTGAAAGAAATCAACCTGGCAATGAAATCAATAATCGCAATCACTATCCGGCTCCAAAATGATTGCCCTTGTTGGGGACGTCCGTAGATAAATTCAGTGTCGGCCTTGAACCCATCTATTTTACTCTTCGAAAATGACCGCGAAACATACGTCGAGTCGTTTGCCGCAGTCAGCTGACTAAACCCCTGCGTAGCAAACGAGCAATAAAATAAAAGGAGAATACTAAAATGTTTCATTCGCACTTTCGCTCGTCTTCGTCTCCACTTTTCCGAAGGCCTCTAATTTGCTCATCAGCCCTTTCGCTTCTTTTCGTTCAATCAAGTTATACAATTGAAAAGCTACCGCCAGAAGCACCAGTGATTGCAAAATGCCGGCGCCAAAAGAATAAATCACACTGCTGATAATCATACCGGCTTGTTGCCAAAGGGGTATTTCATTAATTGTTTCCACTCCGTGAAGATCCATTAGCGATGTGAAGATCAGTTGAGGAATACTGAAAATCATGGCCATGAATGCAATAATAATCGACATCACGAAAATCAGCCCAAAGGTGCTCCACCATTTATCGGTGATCAGTCTGAATGAACGGCTGAGGGCATCGCTAAAATTTAATCTTTCAATAATCATGATGGGTGGAATCAATGAGAATACCACAGCGAGATAAATTGCAGGTATAACCAGTAAAATGAGGCCAAGCAAACTCATAATAAACATGATCAAAAGCGCACCCACCATTGAGAAATAGTTTTCTTTAATTCCTTTCCACACTTCGCTCACTTCAATAGGATTATCGTTGGTGCGTGACTCGTAAATACGCAAGTATTCATACACCACAATGAGCGATGATACATACCCAAGAAAGATGAAGACGTACGCAATGCCGAGCCATAGAAAAGAGTTAAAGCTTCCATCATACATTTCCATACTACCCAACGTAACACGCCCTAACGTTTCATTTTGATACAAGCCCGAGAAGAAGCCTTGCAATAAAATGAAAGGCCCGCTGATGTAGATTAGCGCCTTGCTCAATGGCAGTAAGTTTTGCCGTGTAAATTCGAATGAGATATTGATTTTTTCGCTAAAGTCTCGTGTGCGTCTAAGCTCAATTTTTGATGTCATTTTTTTTGGTAATTAGAATAGGTAAAATAAAGAAGTAGTAGATGATAAAACTTAGCGAACCCAGGATGATGGCACCTTTTACTACCGTTGGCAGGCTGGCATAGCGGGTCACAAAAGATTCGATAAATCCGGCTACAATAAACACAGGCATTAAGCCCATTACTACTTTCAGTCCATCCTTCGCTCCCTGTTTGAAAGAATCCATTCGGCTATAGGTTTCAGGAAACAAAATGCTGTTGCCCATGCGCAATCCGGCGCCACCTGCTAAAATAATTGCGGAAATTTCGAGTGTGCCGTGCAGCATCACAACAAGAATTGAGTCGGTCAACAAATGATGCTGATAGAAGAGCGTGAAGAAGGCGCCCATCATTACACCATTGCTAAACAAAACATAGCCGGTACCAACGGAGATTAAAAGCCCCATGGCAAAGGCATAAAAAGAGACACGAATGTTGTTGAACGTGATGGCGAAAAACATATTCACTTGATCGGACGAGGCATAGACACCGGTGGAATTTCCGCTTTTAATGTTCTCCAGAGTCATATTCACATAGCCGTCACCTAAAATCAATCGCACAAAGGTATCGTCATTGAGGGTAGAGATCACACCAATGAGGGTGGCCACCAGTGTAATCACCAACGAATAAAACATGGGCTTGCGCAGCGATGCAAACAACTCAGGCACCTCCCGTGTCCAATACGTAATGAATCGGTTTTGTTGCTCGCGTTTTGTTTTATAAATGGTTTGATGAATGCGCGAGGCAAGATGATTCAAGTAAGCGGTGGTTTCGCTGTTCGGATATTGAGTCTGCGAAAAGGAAAGATCATCGGTCAACTGTATGAAAATGTCTGCCTTCACGTCAGGAGCCAATTCTCCGGACGTGAGTTTTTTTTCATACTCTTGCCACCGACTGCTATTTTGTTTTACAAAGGCCGCTTCGCGCATACCAACTACAGAGATTTTGCTACTTCTTCTACTTTATTCCACACACGCCACACATTCTTGTGGCAAATCTTCTCAATATCTTCTGCAGTATAGCCTCTTTTCAACAGGGCATAAATAAGGTTAGGATATTGCGATACATCTTTCAGTCCGGTGGGCAAACTATCGCCTACACCATCGTAGTCCGAGCCAATGCCCACATGATTGATACCTACCAGTTTCACCACATGGTCAATGTGATTGGCAACAGTTTCTACATCGGCAAACAAAGATGGGTTTTGTTTTTTAAATTCTTCCATCACCGGCTTGGCTAACGAATCAGATTCGCTCAACTTTTTTTCCTCCAACAGGGCACGCAGTTTTTTGCGGTTTATTTCATTCTCGGCACGAACCGTCGAATCTAAGAAGGTAGACCCAAAGTTAATTTGAATGACTCCATCGTGGGCGGCCAGTGTTTTGATCATGTCATCGCTCATATTGCGAATGAAGCCGGGCGTATAAAAACGACAAGACGAGTGCGAGGCGATGCAGGGTGCTTTTGAAAGCTTCATTACCTGATAAAAAGTGCTGTCAGAAACGTGGGAGATATCCACCATAATGCCCACCTTATTCATCTCTTCTACCACTTGCTTTCCAAAAGGACTAAGACCATTCCACGTGCGGGCCGTATCATACGATGAATCGCAGATTTGATTGTCTTTACCGTGGGTGAGTGTGATGTAGCGAATGCCACGATCATAAAAGTACTGCACATTTTTTAAGTCTGTGCCAATCGGCGCACCGTTCTCCATGCCCATGGGCAATGAAATTTTGCCGGCTTTGAAATTGGTTTCTACTTCGGCAGGTGAATTGGCCAATGCAAATTTATCCGGAATTTGTGCGGCAATGCCATTGATCATATTGATCATTGAATCGGCCAACGCTTTGCCATTATCTGGCTGCAACTGATACGAAGAAGGAATGTAGATGGACATAAACGGCGCATCCAATCCTCCTTTTTTAGCACGCTCAAAGTCAAAGTCGCCCTCGGGTGTTGATACAGGAATGCCCATGTATTCACGTTCGATTCGAAAGTTCTTCACCTTCAATCGAAAAGGCAGATCGACGTGCCCATCGGTAATAATAAATTGATGTGCCAACTCATCGGCATAGGCACGCAGTTCCTCATCGTTCATCCGGTCTACAGGTCGCTTCTCGCTGCATGAGGCCAGGAGAAAAACTGCCAGCAATAAGGTTACCGATTTCAATTTATTCATGACTTTGGTTTTATATTTGAACAGGAAAGATAATTGATCCTTTTTGCTATGCCAACCATAAATGTACGCACCACTCAAAATGTTTTAATCAATTATCAGGTAGCGGGCGTTTGGGATAGAATTTTAGCATTCATAATCGATTTTTTGATCTTTTTTGCCTACCTCATCTTAACCTTGCTCGCATTAGCAAATACAGGCATTCTGGAGGATTGGACAGTTATTCTTGTCTACCTGCCCATTTATTTTTATAATTTGATCTTTGAAATTCTCATGGACGGCCAGAGTCCCGGCAAAAAAGCTATCGGCTTAAAAGTGGTGCGATTGGATGGCAAATCGCCCACCATCCTCAACTACTTATTTCGATTCTTGCTGTGGCCCATCGATGTATTTTTTGGTGGCTCAGTGGCTATTACGCTCATCATGCTTACAACCCACGGCCAGCGTTTGGGTGATTTAGCCGGAGGCACTACTGTGGTAAAACTAAAGGCCATCGCCCCTCATACCTCTTCACAGATTCTGCGCAACACCGAAGCCGGATATGTGGCGCAATTTCCTCAGGTCGTTAGTCTATCCGATCAGGATATCAAGTTGATCAAAGAGGCACTTCGCGTAAATGTTGAGTTGGGTAACGCCGAACCGATGGCCATTCTCAACATCAAAGTAAAATCCATGCTCGGCATTGAGTCCGACTTGCCTCCCGTAAAGTTTCTCTATACGATCGTCAAAGATTACCAACACATAACCTCTCAGCTTAATGACTGAGTTTACGCAAGCCCAGCTCGCTTTGCGCAATGGACAAGATAAACCGGAGGTGTGGATTGCTTACAAGGGAGTGATTTACGATGTGACGACATCTAAAATGTGGCGGGCCGGCAAACACTACGAGCACTGGGCCGGGCAGGATTTGACCCATGAGTTGAAAGATGCTCCGCATACAGAAAGGGTCTTTGAAAAATTTAAGGTTATCGGCACATTGCGGGTAGGGTAACTAAAGTGATCACTTTCAGTTTAAGACCTTAGTAGCAGTTCTAACTTATTACACGCAAGGATGATAATTGTAGCAGACAGTGGAGGTTCAAAAATCGATTGGCGGTTATTGCGACAAGATGGTTCCATCGCGCAAGCACAAAGCCCGGGCTTTAATCCGTATTACCAACCCATCGAACATTTACAAAGTGTTTTAACCGATTCGCTGTTGCCCATAGCGACTGAGCTGGTGACAAAAATTTTTTATTATGGCACAGGGGTTTCGTCTGAGAAAAACCAGCACATTATTCAGCAAGCCTTTTTAGCACACTTCAAAGACGCACATATTGAAGTTGGTTGGGATTTGTTGGCAGCAGCGCGCGCCCTGTGTGGACGTGAGCCTGGCATCGCCTGTATTTTAGGCACTGGTTCCAACTCGTGCTTGTACAATGGCGAAAAGATCATTGGCAACGTAGCTAACCTTGGCTGGATTTTAGCCGATGAAGGTTCGGGCACTTCGTTAGGAAAAAAGTTAATCTTTGATCGCTTCCGAAAAAAAATGCCACCCAAGCTAGAAGAACAATTCAATGCACGATTCCCTTGGTCGAGAGAAGAAGTGTTAGAGAAAGTATATCAACAGGAAAAGCCGGGTGCATTTTTAGCCAGCTTCGCCAAGTTCATCTTTCAACACCTGAAAGAACCGTATTGCTACAATCTGGTGTATGAAAGCTTCGCTGAGTTTTACGAAAACAATGTGATGAAGTACGACAACTACCAAAATCTGAAAGTGCACTTTACGGGTTCTATCGCATTTTATTTCAGCGATGTGCTGCGTCAGGTTGCCAATGACAAGGGAATCACCGTCAAAAACATTCTCGAAGGACCGATCGCAGGTCTCACTTTGTTTCACCAAAAAGATATTCACTAACCGTGACAACTACCGAAGCTTCCTCGCTGCATGATCATCTCGATAAAATGGAGGTGGCCGATATTTTGTTACGCATCAACCGCGAAGATAGCACCGTGCCGACGGCTGTTGAAAAGGCCATTCCCAACATTGAGCAATTGGTAAAAGCCATTGTTGCTAAAATGAAAAACGGAGGCCGTTTATTTTATATCGGCGCCGGCACTAGTGGCCGACTGGGTATTTTAGATGCTTCCGAGATTCCACCAACCTATGGGGTATCGCATGGTAAAGTAATCGGGTTGATTGCGGGTGGCGATCAGGCCATCCGTCGCGCTGTAGAAAATGCAGAAGATGATGAGCAACAAGCTTGGAAAGACTTGAAGGCATTTTCAATCAATCAAAATGACGTTCTCATTGGCATTGCAGCTTCCGGAAGAACACCCTATGTAATTGGTGGGGTGAAAGAAGCCAGAAAGAACCAGGTGATTACGGGCTGCATTACTTGCAACGAAGGCAGTGAATTGGCTGGTGCCGTTGACCATCCGATTGAAGTGGTAGCAGGGCCGGAGTTTGTAACCGGCAGCACCCGCATGAAGGCAGGCACTGCACAAAAGTTAGTACTCAACATGATCTCCACCGCTGTGATGATTCAGTTGGGGCATGTAAAGGGCAACAAAATGGTGGATATGCAACTGACCAACCATAAGCTGGTGAAGCGAGGCGTGCGCATGATCATGGAAGAGTTACAAATTAGTGCCGAGGAGGCCGAACAACTATTGCAACAATCCGGTAGTGTGCGCAAGGCAATCGATAGCCGAAAGTAACGCTTTGTCATTCCGAAGAACGAGGAATCTTCTCCAAAATAGTCTTGTATTAGATTTGTCATAAACAATTACAGCAAAGGCAACTGTGCGCTGCTCACTTCAATATCCAGCGGCACCAGGTAATTTCGTTTGGATTTTAGTTCGACACACAAAGCACGCGTGCGGCGTACCTTCCCTTTTTTGTACCATTTGCCCTGCAATCCAAAAATACTTCCTTCAGGTAACTGCGATAAAAAAATTGCCTTGCCCGCTTTTTCATCGTGTTGCCGAAAGGCTGCGGTGAGTTCTGAATCAGAAAAACTGGATGCCATTGGGTCGGCCATGTGTTTTTTTAGAATGGATAGTAACGATGCAGGGTAGACTTCCCTGTTCAGCACCGGATGCATCAGCTCCTGAAATTTCGATTTCCATTGATTTCCATGAGCCAATACACGCGATCCATGAATGGCGTGTACTTTCAAATGAGCCACCTCGTGGATGTAAGTGGTTAAGAATAAATAGGAGTGCAAATCTTTGTTGATGGTGATTTGCTGCGTACGTCCGAGTCGGTAGCTGAAATCGCCTACTTTCGAAGCCCGTGCTTTAGTGGTTTTAAAAATAAACGGATTTTCCTCCCACAACCGAAAACAGTATTCGAGAGCGGCTGCGGGAATGTGCTCAGAAAGTATTTTTCGGACGTTTTCGGAATTCATAGGCAATAAAAAAAGGCTTTATCACTAAAGCCTTTCCCGGGAAACAATCTTTGTGAGATTGATTACTTAACAGCAGCAGAATCAACTTTCGTTGTATCAGCTGCAGCAGCAGCGGCAGCAGTAGCTGCAGCAACTGAATCAGCTGCGCGAGTTGAATCAGCTTTAGCTTTAGCAGCAGCTTCTTCTTTAGCTTTGCCACCACCGCAAGCTACCATTGCTACTGCAAAGGCACATACGATAACAGATGCGATAAATTTTTTCATAGTTTACAGGTTATTAAAATTTTGCGCAAAGGTAGCAGAAACGGGCAGATTTGGAGCGATACGTAAGAAAAAATTATACTTTTTTACCAATCGGCATTTAAATCCAATCCTACCTATCAATCATTAGGCAAATCAATCGTTTGTTATTACTTCTTTCGGAAGAACAAACGAATGGGTACGCCTTCAAAGTCAAACTTTTCTCGCAGTCGGTTTTCCAAAAACCGTTGATACGACTCTTGAATATATTGAGGCAGATTGCAGAAAAAAGCAAAGGCCGGGGACTTGGCTGCCACCTGCGTGATGTATTTTATTTGAATGTGCTTGCCCTTCATGCCCGGTGGCGGATAGTGTACAATCTCCGGCAGCATGGCATCATTAAGCTGAGAAGTAGGAATGCGCTTCGTTTTATTGTTGAAAACAACCACCGCTTTTTCGATTACTTGAAAAATGCGCTGCTTGGTTAGAGCCGAAGCGAAAATCATGGGGATGTAATCGATGGGCGCCAACTTTTCTAACATGTCTTTCTTGAATGTGTCGGCCGTTTTGGTGTCCTTTTCAATCAAGTCCCACTTATTCACCATAATGACAATACCCTTATTCTGCTTTTGGGCTAATACGATGATGTTAATATCCTGTGATTCCAAACCTCTTTCGGCATCGACCACTACAATAACCACGTCACTTTCTTCCAACGCCCTAAGCGATCGCAACACTGAGTAAAACTCAACATCCTCCGTCACTTTACTTTTCTTACGAATGCCGGCTGTATCGATCAGAATGAAATCATTGCCAAACATTTTGTAACGCGAGTGAATGGCATCGCGCGTAGTGCCAGCTTCGTCTGTTACAATGCTGCGCTCGTTACCCAGCAAAACATTCAACAAAGATGATTTTCCCGCATTGGGTCTACCGACAATTGCAATTTTAGGAATGCCCGCATCCGGATCTTCCACACCTTCACTGGCAAAGGTTTTTACCAACGCATCGAGCAATTCTCCAGTTCCGCCTCCATTTTCAGAAGAAATCGGAAACACCTCGCCCATGTTTAATTCATAAAACTCGTTTGCTTCTAAGTTTTTGGATGGCGTATCAGCTTTGTTGGCGGCTACAAACACAGGTTTCTTAGATCTGCGAATGATTTTGGCGAACTCGTTATCAAATCCCGTAAGGCCTGTTTTGCAATCGACCATAAAGATGACGGCCGTGCACTCATCAAGCGCCATTTCTACTTGTTTGCGAATTTCCGATTCAAACTTATCGTCGGAGCCGGTAACATACCCGCCTGTATCGATAACAGTAAAAAATTTGTTGGTCCACTCAGCATAGCCATAGTGACGATCGCGGGTAACGCCCGGCATATCGTCCATAATGGCTTGCCGCTGCTCTACCAGACGATTAAAAAAAGTAGATTTTCCTACGTTTGGCCTTCCTACAATTGCTACAATATTTGCCATAAGATTTTAAAAGCCGGGGCAAAAGCCCATAAATGATGTTTGAAGCCGCAAGTTAAGTCAATAGTGCCTAATTGAGAGCACTTTATTCCAGATAGCCGAAATGCTTCAGTTTCAGTCTGTGTTTGCGCCAGTTATCGGCCACTTTTACATGCGTTTCCAGAAATACTTGTTTGCCAAAGAAGGATTCAAGGCTCTTGCGGGCTTCGGTACCCACTTTTTTCAATGAACTGCCTCCTTTTCCAATCAAAATTCCTTTTTGCGAATCGCGTTCCACATAAATGGTGGCGCGAATCTTTATGATTTTTTCTTCTTCCTTAAATGATTCGATCCCAACTTCAGAGCTGTAAGGAATTTCCTGGTCGTAGTTGGTGAAGATTTTTTCGCGAATCATTTCGGCCGCAAAAAAGCGCTCGCTGCGGTCAGTGAGGTCATCTTTAGGGTAATAGCCGGGGTGTTCGGGCAAATACTTTTTGATGATGGGAAGGAGTGTGTCTAAATTTTCGCCTGAAACGGCAGAAACCGGAATGATTTCTACGGCCTTGATAAGGTCTTTCCAGTAGGCAATTTTATCCACTACCTGCGATCCCTTAGCCAAATCAATTTTGTTGATCAATAAAATGATGGGGGTGGCCAGGTTTTTTAGCGGCTCGAATAACTTCTCATCAAATTTTTCACCTAGTTCCACAATCAGCAACACCAAATCCGCATCGTCAAGTGAAACTTTCACGTAGCTCATCATGGCTTCATGTAGTTCGTACTTGGGCTCCAGCATGCCGGGTGTGTCGGAATAAACGATTTGAAAATCTTCGCCATTCAAAATGCCCATGATGCGATGACGCGTGGTTTGTGCCTTGGCGGTGATGATGGATAGATTTTCACCCACCAACCGGTTCATCAGGCTCGATTTACCCACGTTGGGCTTGCCAACAATACTTACGAAACCGGATTTGTGTGGGGTGGACATTGATTAGGATAGAAATGCAAAGAGACCGTTTAACGGTCTCTTTTGGTTTTGTAGCGGGGACAGGACTCGAACCTGTGACCTTTGGGTTATGAGCCCAACGAGCTACCAACTGCTCCACCCCGCGATTTGGATGGCAAAAGTAGAACCATTGTGCTTAATAACCAAATCAACTTCTGAATCTGAGTAGTAAAAATTTATCTGAGACTAACTTTCCCAAACTTGGAGGATTGGATTTCATCTTTTGATCATAAGGTGAGTGGAACAAATGGAAATGAATTACAAAAACCTAAATGGCATGCCACATTCGCGATTTTGGGTAACAGCTAAATGTAGCTGGAAGTAAGAAAAAAGTTGTGGCATATCAGTTGCGAATGGAATTCAAAACCACCACCCCATGAGGACATTCATCGCACTCTCCACCACCATGCTGCTTGTCATCGCTTCATTATCCATGGCGGCACCCAAGCCCGGCATGACAACCGTTTCAGAAAACCATTTTTTTATCTTGAAAACCACCCGACAGTTTAAGGGCGGAGAGGTGGAAGTGTATGCTTCATCGGGTTATCTGGTCACCTCACACCGCCTTACCCGGCGGAAGATGGTGATCGACTTCAAGCATGTCAGCCAAGGTATCTACCGAATCAAAGTAAAAAAAGGCAGCTATCTCCAGGAATTTACGTTTACCAAAAACTAATTGTTATCTCAAATGAAATTTATCCGAACCACCTTCTTCCGCACGATCTATCTCATGCTTTTTATCTGGTTGTAGACTTTCTCTGAAGAGCTGACAGCAAATACAGTCCCGCAAAGGTGATCAATCCATTGATGATCAGTATTTCAATCCCGATCTTATAGCCACTCAACCACTTCACCGAGTTTGCGCTGAGCAAATAAGAAAGTGCCGGAGAAAGGACGCAACACGCCAACACCAAAGCACCCCGCACATTTCGTTTTGTAAAAATACCGAAGGCAAAAAGTCCCAACAGCGGCCCATAGGTATAGCCCGCCACATCTAGCACAGCGTCAATCACTGACTTTTCATTCAATTCTTTGAATACCAGAATGATGATGAGGAACAGGAGTGAAAAACCCACATGTACGATGAACTTCTGACGTTGTTTGACTACTTCGGTTTTATTTTTGAATTGGAGAAAATCAATGCAGAATGAAGTAGTGAGTCCCGCTAAAGCGGAGTCTGCACTGGCATACGAGGAGGCGGTGATTCCCAATAGAAATAAAATTCCAACAAAAGCACCTAATTCGTTGAAAGCCAAACGAGGATACAGTTCGTCCGATAATGGAGGAATCGCCAACCCTTTTTGCGTACTATACAAATATAAGAGCGCACCGAGCGTCAGAAATAGAAGGTTAACGAAAACGAGCACAAGACTAAACCAAAACATGTTTTTCTGTGCATCGCCCAATGTTTTGCATGTCAGGTTTTTTTGCATGATCTCCTGATCAAGCCCAGTCATGGCAATCGCGATAAAGGCTCCACCAAAAAATTGTTTTGGAAAAAAAAGCTTGGAGTTAACATCGTCAAAATAAAAAATGCGGGCATATCCTTTTTCCTGTATGGCCGATACCATCGTAGCGAAATTGAAATCGAGCTTATCGGCAACTTGCCAAACCGTTACAGCCAGAGCAGTCAATAAGAATAGGGTTTGGAATGAATCGGTCCATACAATTGTTTTTACACCTCCTTTGAAAGTGTACACCCAAATCAGCACAATCGTGGTGGCAACCGTAACGATGAAGGGAATATGCCAGGCATCGAACAAGAAAAGTTGAAGAATGGTGGCCGCTAAAAACAATCGCAGGCTGGAGCCGATGGTGCGTGATACTAAAAAGAAAAACGCTCCGGTTTTGTACGCCCAGTTATCAAACCGTTGTTCCAGATAGGTATAAATCGAAATGACATTCAATCGGTAATACAACGGCATGAGCACCAATATGATTACCCAGTACCCAACCAGATAGCCCATGACTACCTGGAAATAGGCGAACCCGATTTTCCCCACATTTCCCGGAACAGAAACAAATGTGACACCCGAAAGAGAAGAACCAATCATGCCAAAGGCCACCAAATACCAAGGCGACTGCCGGTTGGCCGTAAAAAAAGTAGTGCTGTCGGCTCCTTTGGAAGTAAAGTACGATATGGTAATGAGGGCCAGAAAGTAGAATACGAGTATCGAAGAAACTAGCAAAGGCGACATAGTCAGTAAATTGAAGCGGAAAACTACGCTAAGTTTTGTAGAATAAAAATCTGCACCACAGCCCGAAGAACTTAGCGGAACTATGCCGATTTCATCTTATCTATCCGTAGTTTTTTTTACTTTTGCACAACTCATACTCGTGCATACACAAGAACAAGAATTGATTGATTTGTTGGAAGCGGTGGAGATAACCGATGTGAAAGATCTGGTTGTTTTCAACGATGACTTCAATACGTTTGATCATGTGATCCATACTCTCATTCGTGTGTGTAAACATACCCCTGAACAAGCCGAGCAATGCACTTGGCTAATTCACTACAAGGGGAAATGCACGGTGCGCACCGGTTCATACGATCAATTGAATCCCATGCGCGAGGCAATTTGTGATGCTGGTATCGACGCGAAAATCATTTAACCCAGCGTGAGCGTTCATGCTGTGATCTCTTAAAGTACGACTGAAAGAAAGTGGAGTATCCCTCGAAATTGATTGAAGATGCGGTGAATGAAGTAGCTAAGTTGCCGGGCATAGGCAAGAAGACTGCCTTGCGTTTGGTTCTCCATCTGGTGAAAGAGGGTCAGCACAAAACCACCGCACTTACTGAAGCGCTTAATCAACTGCGCAGCCAAATTCGATTCTGCATTACCTGTCATAATATTTCAGATGAAGAAGAGTGTGGCATCTGCAAAAGTCATCGCAGAGATAAGTCTGTATTGTGTGTGGTGGAAGACACACAAGATGTGATGGCCATTGAAAACACTTCGCAGTTCACAGGGATTTATCATGTTCTTGGAGGCGTGATCTCACCCATGAATGGAGTTGGGCCGTCCGACTTACAGATTGATTCACTGGTTACGCGCGTCTCTGCACCCGATTCGCAAATCAAAGAAATTATTTTGGCGCTCAGCCCCACCATGGAAGGAGACACCACCAGCTTTTATATCAACAGAAAACTTTCGGCTATGCCTCTGAAGATTACATCGATTGCACGAGGTGTTCCGGTGGGTGGCGATTTAGAATATGCCGATGAAATCACGTTGGGAAGAAGCATTCTTGGGCGCACGTTGTTCAATTAAGCCAGTTATTGCCTTGGCATACTTTATAAATTCACTACTTTTATATCTTAAAATAGGCTGAATGGCTACGGTTTTAAAGAAAAATCTGAAAGACAAAGAGCGGTCGAAGAAATTCAATAAGGCGATTGCTGTGAAGGGCGTTGACACAACCAGATTTTGTGGCGTTATAAAATTGGCCAAAGATCCATTGGTCATTCAAAAGGAACTTCGGGATGAGTGGGAGTAGTATTGTTCTTGACACAAACATCGCCTTGTATTTGCTGGCTGGAGATCAAAAATTGTCCAGCTTACTCTTCCAAAAAAAGCTATATCTTTCTTTCATATCGCAGTTGGAACTTTTAGGATTTAAAGGGATAACCGCCAAACAGCACGCAGAAATCTCAAAGTTTATTCAAGCATGTATCGTCATCGATATCAATGAAGAAATAAAAACAGAGGTGATTTCTTTACGAAGAACTCACAAGTTGAAATTGCCGGACAGCATCATTCTGGCTACTTCTCTGTATTTAGATCTTCCCCTCATAACCTCTGATACTGACTTTAAATCCATTGAACATCCACAAATTATTATCTACGAATAAATATGAATCACCTTTCAAATCGAATCAACGCAATTGAAGAATCTGCCACACTAGCCATGGCTGCCAAAGCACGCGAATACAAAAATCGTGGCATTGACGTGGTTAATTTAAGTTTGGGAGAACCCGACTTTAAAACGCCACAGCACATTTGCGATGCAGCGAAGAAGGCGATTGATGAAGGAAAATATTTCTCGTATCCTCCTGTAGCCGGCTACCAAGATTTGCGCGAAGCCATTGCCGCAAAATATGCCAGCGAAAACAATGTGCCCTACAAGGCGGAGAACATTGTTGTTTCTAACGGAGCGAAACAATCCATCGCCAATGTGATGTTGGCATTACTCAATCCCGGTGATGAGGTGATCATCTTCGCACCTTATTGGGTAAGTTATGATGCACTTGTTCGCCTGACGGAAGCAACGCCCGTGATTGTGAAAGGTACAATCGACCACGATTTTAAAGTAACTGCACAGCAAGTAGAGCAGGCGATTACGCCTAAAACGAGAGCGATCATTTTTTCTTCACCTTGCAATCCTACAGGCTCTGTTTTTTCAAGAGCCGAGCTAGAATCAATAGCTGAGGTAGTGAAGAAGCATGAAAACCTGCTGATCATTGCTGATGAAATTTATGAACACATCAACTTCACCGGAGAGCGTGTGAGCATGGCTTCCCTTCCGGGGATGTTTGATCGCACGATTACCGTCAATGGTTTTGCGAAAGGTTTTGCGATGACCGGATGGCGTGTAGGCTACATTGCGGCACCAAAATGGATTGCCGATGGCAGCAATAAAGTACAAGGGCAAATCACGTCAGCTAACTGCTCTATTTCACAACGCGGGGCATTGGCTGCCATTACCGGAAATATTGAACCTACCAACAAAATGGTGAGTGAGTATCACAAGCGTAGAGATATAGTTTATAATCTATTGAAAGAAATTCCGGGAGTAAAAGCAAACTATCCGCAAGGCGCTTTCTACTTCTTTCCGGATGTGAGTTACTATTTCGGCAAAAAAGATGGAGATACCGTGATTAAAAATGCTGATGACTTCTGTTTCTTCATGTTGGATAAAGGACACGTTTCACTCGTGCCAGGTGGTGCGTTTGGTGATGATAATTGTGTGCGCTTGTCGTATGCCGCTTCGGAAAAGGATTTAGTGGAAGCGATGAAGCGCATGAAAGAAGCTTTGGCCACACTAGCGTAATTCCAATGGTTGTTCCGGCAGACATATTTCAATCCTTTACAAAACTCAATGTGCTGATCATTGGCGATGTAATGCTGGATAGCTACATCTGGGGATCAGTGGAACGGATTTCGCCGGAAGCCCCGGTGCCCATCATCAATGTAAAAAAGAGAGATCATCGTTTGGGAGGTGCAGCCAACGTTGCTTTGAACGTACACGCGCTCGGAGCAAAGCCGGTGCTGTGCGCATTGATTGGCGATGACGATGACGGAAAAAAGTTGGTGCAACGCCTTCATGAAAAAAATCTTTCGGTGGATGGAATTATTGTTAGCACCGAAAGACCTACCACTGTAAAAACCCGAATCATTGCCAGTCACCAACATGTGGTGCGTGTAGACGATGAATCGGATAAAGTGACGAGTGCTGCTGAGCAAGAGCAACTCTGGAAGTGTATTGAAAAATTATTGCCGCAGTGTGATGTGGTGATTTTTGAAGATTACGATAAAGGAGTATTGTCAGCCACGCTGATTGAAAAGGCTGTAGATCTTGCACTCAAACTCAACATTCCAACTGTAGTTGATCCTAAGAAAAGAAATTTCTTAGCCTATCAACGAGTCACCTTATTCAAACCGAACCTGAAAGAATTGCGTGAAGGTTTAAAAGTAGAAGTGGAGGCGGGCAATCAAAGTCAGGTAGAGAGTGCTGTTACTTTGTTGAAAGACAAATTGAATGCGGAAGGCATAATGCTCACATTATCCGAGCATGGCGTCTACATTGATTTCCAACAGAAAAAAATAAAAATCCCGGCACATGCCCGCGAAATTGCCGATGTTTCCGGAGCGGGTGATACAGTCGTCAGCATAGCTGCTTTGTGTGTGGCATTAAAACTTTCTCCGGAATTAATTGCAGAATTATCCAATCTTGGTGGTGGACTGGTATGTCAGCATGTAGGCGTAGTGCCTATTGACCGCGAGGAACTCATTCAGGAATCCAGAATGCTGGTCAATGTCGTTAAGTTAAGCTCTATTTGACCTCCTCTCCTGTGTAGAGGAATGAGGTGAGGTATAAAAAGGGGATTAACTTAACGGCATTGGCATCTTAGTGTAATAAAAAAGCCGTCTAATGAAGACGGCTTTATCAATTTAACGTTATTGAGACCTAAACTTTGTTAAAGCACAGATAGTAAATTAATTGAATTTAAATCCAACGGAAAACTGTATTACGCTGTTTGGAAAAGAACCGTTAGTAGCCTTTGATGTGGAAGTAAGCCCAAGGTTGTAACGAGCGTTGATTATCATTTTGCTAAACTCACCACCTAATCCAAAGCACAATGCAAAGTCAATATCCTTTAATTGATCCTTTACGCTTACGCTCGCGGTTCCATTTGAAAGATCAGCAGATGTTAACACTCCTAATTGAGGCCCTGCCTGAAAGAAAAACTTTTCGGATGTGTGAAAATTAAGCATTACAGGAAGATTGAGGTAATTGTAAGTAACGCTAGTCGTACCTGCTGAAGCTCCTTGTGAGGAATAAATCAACTCAGGCATAATTTTAACTGATTCTGATAAGGGCGCCAAATAAAAGAGACCAACGTGGAATGAGGTTCTTGATGAAACACCTTTTGAGTCGCCAACAACGTTTGAAACATTGAGTCCTCCTTTTAATCCAAAGCTTTGGCTAAAAGCGGTAATACTTGTGATGAACAGAATAGACACGAAAAATAATAGTCTTTTTTTCATAAATAGATAATTGTTTGTTTGGTAATTGATTTACTTAATAAAATGAAAAAGAAGCTGCTCGGGGATGAACAGCTTCATTCAATTTTCGGGTGGGCGACGGGACTCGAACCCGCGACCCTCAGAATCACAATCTGATGTTCTAACCAACTGAACTACGCTCACCGTTTTAGGGGATTGCAAATGTAGGCACCCAAATTCAATTCGCAAAGCTAGAATCGCAGGAATTGAAGCCTTTCGCCTGTTTTGCCTTCATTAATTTGACCATTTTTATAGGCGCGGTGCCCCGAAACCCACGTGTCAGTAATTTTTGAGTGGAAGGTTTCGCCTTCAAATGGCGACCAGCCGCACTTTGCCAGAATGTTATTTTTTTCCACTTTCCACGGGCTGTTGGGGTCTAAAAGCACCAAATCTGCAAAATAGCCTTCACGAATAAACCCACGTTTGTCGATTCCGAAAAGGATGGCCAGGTTGTGGCTCATTTTTTCCACTATTTTTTCCAGACTTATTTTTCCCTGCTTGTGGAACTCGAGCATGGCCACAATACTGTGCTGCACTAGCGGCCCACCGGAAGGTGCGCTGAAATATGTATTCTTTTTTTCTTCGATGGTATGTGGTGCGTGGTCGGTTGCAATAACATCAATTCGATCATCCAACAGAGCTTTCAAAATTTCTTGTTGATCATGTGAAGTTTTGATGGCCGGGTTCCATTTAATGTTCATACCTAAGCGTGCATAGTCTGCATCATTAAACCACAAATGATGAATGCACGCTTCGGCTGTAATTTTTTTCTTTTCCAGCGGAAGAGTGTTGTCGAACAGGAAAGTTTCTTTTGCAGTCGAGATGTGCAGAATGTGTAAACGGGTGCCGTGTTTTTTGGCGAGGCCTGCCGCAAACGAAGATGATTTGTAGCACGCTTCTTCACTTCGGATGATGGGGTGATAGGTTATCGGGCAATCTTCGCCATATTTTTCTTTGAAGTCGGCCAGATTTTTAAGGATCGTGGCTTCGTCTTCGCAGTGTGTGGCAATTAGTCCAGAAAACTGCGAAAATATTTTTTCGAGCGTAGTCGGATTATCAACCAGCAAATTGCCGGTAGAGGAACCCATAAAAATTTTCAGTCCGCAAACATTTTTCAAATCGGTTTTAAGCACCTCCTCCAAGTTGTCGTTGGAGGTTCCCATGAAGAAAGAATAATTTGCTAATGAAGACTGTGAAGCAATCTCATACTTATCGGCTAATAATTTTTGTGTAAACGCTGGCGGATTGGTGTTGGGCATTTCCATGAAACTGGTAACGCCACCAGCTACGGCTGCGCGCGACTCGGTATAGATCGTGCCTTTGTGCGTAAGCCCCGGCTCACGAAAGTGAACCTGATCATCAATCGCACCGGGCATCAACCATTTGCCCGAAGCATCAATTACTTCATCATTTGGTTCGGCAGAAATTTTTTTATCGATCTTTTCAATAAAAGATCCTTTGATTCGCACATCGCCAACGAAGACCTTGCCTTCGTTTACTATTTTTGCGTTCGTTATGAGTGTAGCTTTCATTACCTTGTAAATATACGATACAGACTGACCCCACTGCAAATGACATGGAATGACTTTAAGTTGAATAAACAATTGCTGGATGCGGTTGCAGATGCGGGCTTCGAAACACCAACCGAAATTCAAGAGAAATGCATTCCACTTGTTTTGGGCGGTCAACAAGTAATTGGCATCGCGCAAACCGGTACTGGAAAAACGGCTGCTTATTTATTGCCGGTGTTGATGAAAGCGAAGTTTGCTCAAGGTGCTGACCCGCGTGTACTTATCTTGGTTCCTACCAAAGAATTGGTGGTGCAAGTAGCCGCGCAGGTAGCTGCACTTGCCAAGTACACTGACTTGCGAACCGTACACATCTACGGAGGTGTAGGTCCGAAAACACAAATTGAAAATATTCAGAAGGGATGCGATATTTTGGTGGCCACACCCGGTCGTTTTTTGGAAATCTATCAGCGCAACGAAATCGTAACCAAACAAATCAAAACGCTGGTGCTCGATGAGGCAGACCGTATGATGGACATGGGATTTATGCCGCAGTTGCGAAAAATATTTGAAGTAATTCCCAACAAGCGCCAGAACTTGCTTTTCTCAGCCACATTCCCTCAACGTGTAGAGAGACTCTCACAAGAATTTTTAGAGTTCCCTGTTCGGATTGAAATTACTCCGCCCGCTACCGTTTCTATTCAGGTCGAGCAGGAATTGTACTTTGTTCCCAACAGCCGAACAAAGATTAATTTCTTAGAACACCTGCTATTAGATCATGAAGTTTTTAACCGCGTCATGATTTTTACACGCACGAAGGAAGCAGCCAATCAGATCTTTAAATTTTTAGATCGCAAAGGCTACGGACCCGTGAAAGTGATTCACTCCAACAAAGGTCAGAATAGCCGCATCAATGCGGTGAATGAATTTAAAGAAGGAGAGTTGCGGATTTTAGTTTCTACCGATGTGGCTTCCCGCGGCATTGATGTTACCAACGTGTCGCAGGTGATCAACTTCGATGTGCCGATTGTATATGAAGATTATGTGCATCGCACGGGCCGCACGGGCAGAGCCATGCAAGTGGGGAAAGCCATCACGCTGGTGACAGAGGCGGAAAAATATCACATCGACAAAATTCAAAAAATTATCCGCGAAAAAATTCCGGTGCGCATGATGCCACCACACATTGCATTGGCTGAAACACCGTACGAGGAGGCGCAAGACATGGCACGCGAAATCGATCGCCAAAAAAGATACGAAGACCCTGAATTCAAAGGGGCCTTCCACGAAAAAAAAGGAGCGCAGGGCTAGTGCGCTTGCCTAGTTCAGCAAAAAGAACAATGCCAATCCTACAGCCGAAGCTGCTGCCAGAATAAGACTGACGATTTGCATTTTTTTTCTGCGTCTCACTTTTCGAAGGTACTCGGGAATGTTGTCAATAGCGGTGCGCAATCGCACGAGTGCCGAGCCATTTTTTTCGATGTAATCAAACGCACCCATTTTCAACGCTTTCGTGGCCGTGTAAACATCATTGTCGGCTGAAAGAAAAACAATAGGCGCCTCGTTCGACTTCTCTTTAATCTCTTTAATATAATCCAGACCCAATTCATTTTCGCCGAGATGTTGATCGAGCAAAATCAGATGTGGGGGATTGTTTAAATGACTCAGGCAGTCTTTGGCAGAAAGAAATGATTTTACTTCAAAGCCAAGCTGATTTAAATGAGCACTGATAATTTTTTGGTAGCTCACGTTGTCGTCGATTACAAAAGCAGTTTTCATAGGGATGTATTTTATAAGTGTTAAAGAAATTATCTCATTTTAAGACAGAAGTTCCATTTTTGAGAATTGAATCAAATCGTTTTCTAACATTTTAAGACGCTCTAAAATGGCGTGGAGGGTCAGTCGTTGTGGCGGGTCAATAGCCTGATCGTTGAGCTTCAGTTCGCTAATTAATTGGTAAAGCCGGGTGCATCCCAAGAGTCCTACAATTCCTTTTAGATCGTGCATTTCTCTTCGCAATACGCCTGTTTCAGACAATTTTACGCTGTTTTGAATGGTGCCAATGCGTGTAGGCAATTCGCTTAGAACGATCGTTACTATCTCTTTACCCAGTCCTTTATTCTCACCAATGGCCTGATGAAATTCCTGATGGTTGAACACGAAATAGTAGGGACGGAGGGATGTAGTCATAGCAGTTAGTTGCATTTGGTTAGCCTGTATCGTGCAAGTGTTGTACCACTCTGCGATCGAAAAAATCCCAATCGGCATTTGTCTGCAAGAAGAAGGCATTGATCTAATGGCTCAGTGCTTTAGTCGAATAGAAAATTTTGCCCCTCGTTGGCGATCTACTTTTGAGCCATCAACCACCGCAAAAAGCAAGTGTGTGCGATACAATTGAAAGATCGCTGCTGGCTGCGGGGCAAACGATGTGACATTAAATAAAACAAGTAACCGATGAAACGAACCTTTGACATTCTTGCCTCTTCAACAGCCTTGCTCATATTGGCACCGCTACTGATCCTGATTGCGATAATCATTAAGATTGAATCGCCCGGTCCTGTATTCTACTCTTCGTACCGTGCTGGCATGGACTACGAGCGTTTTAAGCTTTTAAAATTTAGAACGATGAATGCCAACGCCGACGCTAAACTAAAAGACCTGGCGCACTTAAATCAATACGACTCCGTGCAGACTACCGAAGATGCCTGTCATGAGTGTAACCATCTGCCCGTAGCCGCCTGCACTTTAATTGTATTGCCCAACGGTACATATTCTTGCGAACGCTGGGAGGCGGCCAAGGCAAAATCGAAAGCAGCATTTTTCAAATTCAAAGATGACCCACGCATTACTCCCTTCGGTAAATTTTTGCGCAACACCAGCCTGGATGAATTGCCTCAGTTAGTGAATGTCTTGCGCGGCGATATGTCGCTGGTAGGCAACCGACCTCTTCCTTTGTACGAAGCTGAGAAATTAACAGCGGATGCAAGTGCGCAACGTTTTTTAGGTCCGGCGGGCATCACCGGATTATGGCAAGTGACCAAACGCGGCCGAGGTGGAGCGATGTCTGAAGAGGAGCGAATTCAACTCGACAATCAATATGCGCAGTCGTATTCCTTTATGGGCGATATGCAACTCGTGTTGCGCACCATCCCGGCTTTATTTCAAAAAGAAAATGTTTAACCCGAAAAAAATAAAATTATGAATCTATCATTTATTGGAACTGGTTATGTAGGCTTAGTAAGCTCCACGTGTTTTGCTGAGATGGGCAATCAGGTGTATTGTGTGGATGTAGACGCCAACAAAGTAGTGCGTTTGCAAAATGGACAACTGACTATTTATGAGCCCGGTCTGGAGCAATTATTTGAGCGCAATGTGCGCGATGGCCGATTGCAGTTTACCACGCATTTGCACATGGCTGCCATGCATGCCGATGTTATTTTTCTAACGCTACCTACACCTCCGCAAGAAGATGGCTCAGCGGACTTATCGTATGTGCTTTCTGTGTGTGATCAACTGGTGCCGGTGTTGAAGCAGCACTATAAAATTCTGGTAACCAAAAGCACGGTTCCGGTGGGTACGGCAGATAAGATCACTCGCCAACTGGAAGCAGCCGGACTGCAGGCAGGTACTCATTTTGATGTTGTATCCAATCCTGAATTTTTGCGCGAAGGCTCGGCGGTACTTGATTTTTTGAAACCCGAACGCGTGGTGATTGGTACAGCCAGCACTCGTGCCGAAGAAGTAATGAAGGCATTGTACGAGCCGTTTGTGCGCAATGGCAATCCGATCTTAACGATGGATGCTCGCTCTTCAGAATTAGTGAAGTATGCAGCCAACGGATTTTTAGCTATGAAAATCAGCTTCATGAACGAGATCGCCAACTTGTGCGAGCGCAGTGGAGCCAACATTGAAAAAATTCGCAAAGGAATAGGTGCGGACAGCCGCATCGGTCACCAATTTTTATATGCCGGTTTGGGCTATGGTGGCAGTTGTTTTCCGAAAGATGTGCAGGCACTGTCATTCACCAGCCACGAGTTTGATTATTCGTTCCAGATTTTAGATGCCGTGATGAATGTCAATAAACGGCAGCGCATGCAAATGATTGAGCGCATGGAGCAACAAATGGGGTCGTTGCACGGAAAGAGAATTGGTTGCTGGGGTCTGGCCTTTAAGCCCAATACTGATGATATCCGCGAGGCACCCGCCCTGTGGTTGATTGAAGAATTGACCAAGCGTGGAGCCACAGTGATAGCGTACGATCCGGCGGCCATGGAGAACACCAAAAAAGTATTGCCAACCATCACGTATGCGCATGACCTCTACGAAGCCACCACCAATTGCCACGCATTGTTGATTTGTACCGAATGGAATGAGTTCAGAAATCCGGACTTCGAACGTTTGAAGTATGAGCTGTTGAGCCCTGTCATTTTTGATGGAAGAAATTTGTTCGATCCCTCGAAGATGGCCTCGATGGGTTTTGTGTATCACAGCATTGGCCGCGCCACTGTGCCTGCTGAGGTTTCTTTTGAAGTGCAATTGAAACTGGCAGTTTAATTCAATTCTTACCAAGATATTTATGAAACCAGTATCCATCATTACACTCAACTACAATACCACTGATCATACGGTGGCTTTGTTGAAGAGCATTGAGCGACACTACGGACAAACACTGCAAGTGATTGTGATCGATAATGGCTCGGTCATCAATCCGCAAGATACTTTGTTGTCTCAGTTTCCGTGGATTGATTTTGTGCGAAGCGAACGGAACTTGGGTTTTGCCGGTGGCAACAATTTGGGGATGTGCGAAGCGCGGGGCGAGTATCTGTTTTTTATTAACAACGATACCGAGTTTAAAACGGACATCCTCACGCGCATGGTCAGTTTGCTCGAACAATTTCAAGACGTAGGCTTGTTGTGCCCCACCATTCATTATCATGACAATCCATCACGAATTCAATATGCCGGTTTTACACCACTCAATACGATTACCGGTAGAAACACTTGTTTGACAACCGCAGAATCCGGCCCGGCCGGAATGGCACTGACACATTATGCGCATGGTGCAGCCATGTTGGTGCCGCGCCGCGTGATTGATCAGATTGGGGAGATGCCGGAAAATTATTTTTTGTACTATGAAGAGTTGGACTGGAGCGAATTGATTCGCAGAGCCGGCTACCGGATTGCCGTAGATACGCAATCGGCATTCTATCATAAAGAATCACAATCTGTAGAAAAGCTGAGTGAGTTGAAAAGTTATTTACTTACCCGCAATCGTATTTTGTTTATGCGGAAGTATTCGCAACCGATACACCTCATACTCTTTTGGATTTTCTTTTTAGGTGTGGCCACCCCTAAGCATCTGTTTCAAAGTTTGGTAACAGGAAACGTAGGCAATGCCCACGCTTTTTTGCAAGCACTGAAATGGAATTGGGTCAACGCCACCCATTCAACTACCATTGGTTATAAATTTAATTACCTGCGCCATGATGTATAATCGATTTCAAGTTCCTTCCTGGGTGAGTCAGCATGATTTTGCACAAGCCCATTTTTCGCTCATGCAACTCGATGAGTTGGCCCATTTGCGAAAACAGTTAATGCGATTTCAATCGCCCAACCCAGTTGTTTCCATTGTGATTCCGGTGTGGAACGAAGAGAAAAACATTGTGCGCACGTTATCGTCGTTTGCACGAATGAATATTCCCTACGAAACGGAATTGATCATCGTCAACAACAATAGCACCGATCGCACCGCCGAGATTTTGGATTTACTGGGCGTGAACGTTATTCTTGAAAAACGACAAGGCATTGCCCACGCTCGTTTAGCCGGACTTCGTGCCTCGAAAGGAATTTACCAATTGTGTGGAGACGGTGATTCGTTGTATCCACCGGATTGGATTTCAGAGATGGTTCGCCCATTGATAAAAGATCCGATGGTGAAATGTGTGTATGGCAATTATAGTTTCACACCCGCTGCCCATCTTTCACGGTGGCAACTGGGCTGGTATGAAATGGTAGCCGAATGTTTGTTTGAATGCAGACGCTGGCGTAGAGAATTTTTGAATGTGCGGGGTGCCAACTTTGGTTTTCGCGTAGCTGAGGGTTTGGCAGTAAAAGGTTTTGAGATGCCGGTAACGAGGGTGTATGATAATGAAGAAGGTGCAGGCACCTATGTAGTGTTTGGCGAAGATGGCCGCATGGGCAGAAAGTTGGGCGAGTTGGGAAAACTAAAATTAGTACGCAGCTACCGAGCCCGAATCTGGACCAGTTCGCGCAGGCTACTGAAAGATGGCACACTGACACAAGCCTTCCGCAAGCGTTTGGCAAAAGAAACTGCACGACTGCTGGAATACGCTTTTGGCTCTCGTCAACTTGTTTTTACAACCGATCATCTGCAAACAGAGAAAAAATAAAATCAATCAGCTAATATTCCCCCTATGAAACGAAAAGCGATCATCACTTTTGCCGTTGGCTACCATTTTGAACACATTCAGCACTTCATTTTATCTTGCAAAACGTTTTGCCCGGAAGCTGATTTGTTTATTTATGTGGGCGACAATTTATCTGAATTGCAAAAGCAGTGCAGCCCCTTTCAGAACGTGCATTTGATCCGCTACCGCGAGGCTTTCATTCCAAAAGTGCTGAGTAAAGTGGCCATGAAATCCAATTGGGGTGGTAAGCGTTTAGCTGAACTCATTCGCCACTTGTACCAATGGACCGGAAAGTCGCAAGGACTTGAAATGTGGGCAACACCCTTGTTGCAGTTTATGGTCAAGCGATTCTTTCTGATCCGTAAGCTGATGACCACATTGCCGCACGATCAATTTATGCTCACCGATATTCGCGATGTGCTATTGGTAGCTGACCCGTTTGAAAATCTGGGCGAACAGATGATCGTAACAGGAGAAGAACCTGTGACAATTCGTGAAAGCGAGTTTAATCGAAGATGGTATCAAGCCACGTATTCATCCAGTGAGTTGGAGCAGATTCAACATCGACGGGTACTTTGTGCCGGTGTTACCATTGGCTCGCGCGATGCGATTGAGCGTTATGTCAACGAAATGATTGAAGAAACTTTTCAGAACCTTCCGAAAATCGTGGGGCTGCTGGGAGCCGATCAGGCCATTCACATTCATTTGCTTTATAACCGACTGCATGGAATTCGTAAGCGAATTGAGAGCAATGGTAGCGGAGCCATCGCTACGCTACATTATTCATCGCTGAAGGAATTTCACTTTATCAATGGAGCCATCGCTAACAAAAAGGGAGCATCGCTGAAGGTTGTACATCAATACGATCGCCACCTCGAGTTAGTGAATTACCTGAAAGAGTACATTCTGGCACAATATCACAGACGAGCACATGCAAACTAAGCATACCTATCTTTTTTTTTCGTTGCCCAAACACGATGACCCCTACACCAGCACGCCCTGGCAACTGGCGCGCGAACTTGCTCAACACGAGCAAGTCATTTATGTCGATCATCCCTATCATTTTTGGGAAGCGTTTAAGAATTTATTTTCCCCCAAAATTCAATGGCGCTTAAAGTCGTACGTTCAGGAAACAACCAAAGTAGTAGACGGAGTCACCGTGCTGGCTACTCCGTTTGTATGGCCAACCCATTTTTTGCCCTCCGGACGTATTCACCAATTTTTTACAAATTGGAATGAACGCCTCGTTGCGAAGCGTGTGAATGCGTACCTGTTGCGCAGGAAAATTTCATCTCTTGTGTACGTGAATTCATTTGAGTTTTATTTTCCAACCATTCAGCATTTGCTTCGGGTGCCCGTTCACACCTCGGTGTACCATTGCATCGATCCGATGGTTAAAAAATATACATTGAAGCATGGGCCTGCTTTGCAACAAGCGGCAGCTGCCAACGCACAGTTAATCATAACCACGGCACCTGCCTTACAACAGCAGTTTTTTGATCGCGGATTTTCGAGAGTGTACTGCATACCCAATGCGGCTAATTTTCAATTGTTCCATCAGGCGGTAAATGAAAATTTGCCCGTTCATCCGCGCTTGCCCGCGACTACAAAAAAAACCATTGGATACCTCGGCAACATCGAGCGCCGGATTGATTTTCAATTGGTGTTGCAGGTACTGGATGCACTCCACGATTTTCAACTCGTGATGGCCGGGCCGGTAGAAACAACGTATGTGCCCACAGAGGCTATGAATCATCCCCGCATTCACTGGATCGGTCCGGTAGCGCACGAAGATGCACCCGCCGTCGTGAAAGGTTTTGATGTGGCCATCATTCCGTTTGTCGTAGATCAGGTAAGCGAAAGTATTTATCCGCTTAAATTGTTTGAATACCTGGCTGCAGGCAAGCCGGTAGTAGCAACCCCATTCAATCAATCGGTACTCGTAGCGTTGAAAGATGTTGTTTACACCGCTCATACAGCAGCGCAGTTTGCGCAAGGAGTACAGCACGCAGCGGCTTCTACGTCGAAAAGCGAACAAGAGAAACGAGTGTCGGTGGCGAAGGAAAATACATGGCACGATCGCGCCAAACAGTTCAAACAATTGATTCAACTACAAGTAGCATAGTAAATTTTATGAGAGTAAAGGAGTGGATAAAAGGTAATCCAACAATAAAAAAAATAGTACTGGGTATTTTATTCCGGCGCCGACCTTATCAGGCAAAAGTACGCTGGTATGTGTGGTGCTTTTTTATTTTTCCCCGCTACTTCCGGCGCGGCATCAGTTGGCGCTCGCGCTTGGACCTGGTGCCGTTTAATCAATTTTCGTTAGGATCGTATTCGCGTATTGAAGACAGCGTGATTGTGAACAATGGAATGGGCGATGTGATTATCGCAGACGAAGTACACACCGGAGTGGGTTGCGTATTGATTGGCCCGATCACATTGCACAAGCATGTGGGGCTTTCACAATATGTGCGCATTTTAGGCATGCACCACGGCATTGATCCGGATCGACCACATCATCATCATCCGTCTACCAAAGCACCGGTGATTCTGGAAGAAGATGTTTTTGTTGGCACCGGTACGGTGATTATGGGAAAGAAAAATGGAGAACCGCTGGTGCTCGGAAAATATTGTCGCATTGGTGCAAACTCAGTTGTGATGGACGATATTCCTCCGTATTCTGTAGCCGTTGGAAACCCCGCCAAGGTGGTTCGCGTTTGGAACGCCACATTGCAGAAGTGGGTGAAGCCCCCTTCTCGACAAGCCATTCTTTAGTCGTACAATTTTTTAATTTTATCTGACCCGAGACGAACGTCCCGGGTTCTTTTTTATGTAGGCTGATGGTTATAAACAGAAGATCCACGGTTAAACCCTGACATCTGATAGATTCGTCAGTAAATTGACAGAACTCATTAATTTCATCATTTGGGTTAACCCACGTATATCTTCAACAGAGCTTTCGCACGGCACAGTAGCCAGCACGAATATTGATAGAGGGCACCTCTAAAAATTCAATTCACCCTTCTCTCTGTGGAGAAGGGCAAGGGTTGAGGTGATAAAAAAAGGGTTTTTAGAGGTGCCCAAGAGAAGAGTTGATCGTTTAGCGAGTAAACATTAATTGGTTTTCTTTCGCGCTTTTTCGGAATCGTGGGTAGAGACGTATAAGATCATACCACCAGATCAGCGTAAGCGAAATGCCCTGTACAAGCAGTCGTGGTTGCTTCCAAAATTTAAGTCTGGATTTAAGGTAGTACCACTGCGTTTTGCAACCGATTTCCCAATAGATATTTTTCCAGGCAGAAGATGCCCGATTACATTTATAGCTGCCGGGGTCTTTGTAAAACAAACGGAATTCACTTTCTAAAATGCGCATTCGCTTGGCCACTTTTTTAAATTGGTCGGCGCGTGGTGGATGATGCACGCGCATGGCATTTGAAAATCCAATCATGCCAAACGATTGTACACGCCAGGCCAGATCGGCATCTTCGTTGTGCGGAAACGGAAATTGTTCATCGAAGCCATTTACATGAATCAATACGCTGCGGTGATAGGCTGCATTGCACGTTGGTACGCTGCGATTTCCCTTTTCATTATCGATTTGATGCGTAAGGGGTGTAATCTGATCACGATCGGTATAGGTGCAGCCCTGTATGCCCACCCAGTTTGTTTCCGAAAAAATGGCGTGGATCGTCTGCAACCAACTTGCTTCCGGAACGCAATCATCATCGGTAAAAGCAATCCACTCACCTTGCGATTGCTGAATGCCTCGATTACGTGCTGCGGCCGGGCCGCCATTCATTTGAGTAAAGAACCTAAATGCAAGCGAGGTGTTGGTTTGATAATGCGTCAGCATTTCTTCTGTGCCATCGGAGCTTCCATCGTTCACCACAATTACTTCAAACAAATGGGCCGATAGTGTTTGCCGCTGTAATGCCCCAAGTGTTTGTAACAATGATTCTTTTCGATTGTAGGTGGCAATGACAACAGAAATTTTTGGCGTGTTCATATTTATTTTTTAAAGATCGGAATAATGGGAAATACAAGGAATGATTTTAACAGAGCGAAGGCTTGCATATAATGACCCGGCAGATGTTGAATGGTTTCGGTCAAGCGAATACCGCATACTTTTTTAAGCAGGTACGCTACGCATACAAGCCCACTTACCTCTACGATCAACATCGCCAGTGGCGCGCCTGCGATGCCGAGTGCATGAATCAAAATAAAACTCAGGGCAATGGTGAGAATGCTGTTGATCAGCACCAACCGAAAGGCAAGCTGAGGCTTTCCCCAGGCAGTCACTGCACTTCCGAAGGCCGCACCAAATGGAGTGATGCAGGTAGCCATTGCCACATACACCGACAGATAGAGCCATGCATGTTGATAGGCAGCACCATTGAGAAGCGCAAGCACATACGGCGATAGGGCAATGCCGATGGCCGACACGGGAAGTGTAATGGCCAGCAGCAGCGAAATGGATTCATGAAATTGTTTTCGCGCCTGCGGCAGATCGCCTTTTTGAATGCACTGCACCAACGAAGGAAAGAGAATGGATTGAAACGAGTTGTTAGGGAGCAGCGCTACTTGTGCAAATCGCTGCGACACACCCAGCAACGCAGTTTGTTGAAGACTGAGCAACGAGCCGGTGATAAACAAACTGATGCGCGATGAAATAGCGGACGTTGCTTCGCGGGCCGCCGCCACCACACCTACGTGTCGGATGGATTGCACTTGATCGCGACTCCACCCGCTCGTCAATAGTTTTTTGAGTGGTAAAAATTGCAGCAGATAAAGTGCGGCCGCTCCGCTGGCACTGCCGAGCATAATGACAACGAATTGTAGGGGCAGTTTTTCATAAACAATAAGCACGGTGCCGATCAAAATGATACCACTGTTAATGGCATTGGCGATGAAGATAGGTGCCAACATCAATTTGCCGCGCAAATAAAAAGTCAGCCAACGCATGATGGCATTCGGCAATGAATAAAGGGGATACAACAGAAGCAAGTGAGCCCATGCACCTGTGCCGGCGATGGCAACCGCCAGAATGATGCTACACATCAATGCTTCCACCGCCAGCGCCACGGTGCCATTGGTTTTTAAATGAGGTACATCAAGTACCTCCGTTGGATTTGCCGTTCCTTTGATCAATGCCGCCTGCACCAACGCATCGCGTAAGCTGCCTGCCAATGCAAAAATGGCGATGAACAAAAACCATTGTCCTGCTTCTTCCAATGAATAAAAGCGCGTGATAAAAATGGTAAGTCCGATGCCCAACAAAAATTCCAGGATCATGTTGGCCAAAGAGATAATTCGTTTGCGTGTTGAAATCATGGTTGAGCAGATTCAGTTTGGTCGAAATGGATGGCACGAAACAGGATCGCCAGTAATAACCAGAACAGAATGCTCATGGGAAAAACACCCACCACTTCTTGTCCCCACTCCACCACCAGCAAAGCAACAATGCCACCGATGATTCCGGCTACCATCGCTTTGTAGGTTGTGTTTTTCATTTTCAATACTGCCCTGCTGCCGTAGACGATCACACGGTAATAGAGGTACAGAAAAAACAATAACCCGATCCAGCCGAGCTCTACCGCTACGCGAATGAGACCGCTATCGGGAGCGAAGTTGGCGAGAAATGTGCCGGGCGAAAATCGTTGCCCCCAGATGCCGGTAGAACCCAGCCCACCGCCAATCGGGTGTTTTAGAATCCACGGAAAAATCATGCTTCTGTTTTTTGCACGCGTCTGATACGAGGCATCTGCCGATGGTTGAAAAGTAGACTGAATGCGTTGGATGTGGTAGTTGTTGCTGGGTGTGATGATAAGGATCGTCATCGCGATGGCACCGGCCACCAACAAAGCATACATTTTTGGATTCTGCGAAAGCACCACCCATACCAGCAAGAAGATAGGCACGATAACAAATGCGGATCGTGTGCCAGAGTATACCATCGCCAGTCCGGTTATTCCCGAGGCGATCCACAAACTTACCTTTTTCCAAAAACCGGTAGCAGCAAATGCGAGCGATAAGCAGCACACACAGATGAAGGCCATGATGATGCCAAACTGAGAAGGCGATCCGATGGAGCCGATGGCACGCCACCGGCCATAGTTAAAAACCAGATGAACTAAATCATGCCGCACCACATAGTTGTATTCCCACGCGAAGTAACCGAAAGTGGCTTGCCAGATGCCCCACAGTGCTGAAATCACACTGAAGGCAATCAGACAATAGAAGAACCGAAACAACTTTGTGGGTGTATCCAAAGTTTGATATGCAATGAAATAAAGCATCAGATATTCAACAGCAGGTCGCACCACATAAAACCATGCCGTCCGCGACGGGGCAACGGGGTTGAGAAACTCCAACACATTCATGCCTATCCAAAATAAAATTGCCAGACTGATGGGGGTTTGAAACGCCGACCAATTTCGGTGGTACTGAGCGCGATAGAAAAGACCACACAACATCACGCCAATAATCGCATCCATGGCAACGCCCATCGGAACATTTTCTACCAGGCGATTGAATACGCTGATGGTGAAAGCAAGCAACAACATCAGATACAATCCAATGTCGGTTCGCCACAGCAACGAAAAACCAACGGGTAGTGCCACCAGCAACATCGGTATTCCCAATGCAGCTTTAAAGGCAAAACGATGAACAGCCCAACTGACAAACACTGCCGACAAAACCCAGATCATCCACTGCGCTACTTCGGGCAAGCGGCCTTCTCCGCGCAAAAAGCGATGTGTTTGATTGGCGAGTGAATACGATGCGGGCATTACAGCTGATGGGTAGTATGAATAAACTTTCCTCTATTTTCTGCACGCACACTTTTAGCTGCGTTAAACAAATTGAAGTAAGCCAGCTTTAGCAGACTGCCTACGGAGAGCGCCGCCTGCACCAACGCACCTTCGTGGAATAAGAAAATGAGTATGGCAATCAGCAAAAGCAACCAGGCGATGCTGAAGAGTGGCACACCAACCGGCCACATTCCGGTAAACCAAAAGAACAAGCACTCGGCGGCACACAAAAGCGGCGCGATAACTACCTGAATGGATCGAGGCGGACGACAAAGTGTAATCCAGTAATCAAGGGGTGCCAACCTTCGCAGTTGCACAGCGGCACGAAGTAAAGTGCCCGCATGATGAATGGCATTGTAGTATTGTTCGCCAAACCAGCGTATGCGTTGTGGGTTGTGATGGTGAATTGACTCAGTTTTTTCTTCGGTCACCACACACGAGGGTAGAAAGGTAGCTTTCACAGGTCGCGTTTGCGAGAGCAACTGAACCATAAAATTTTTGTCAAAGCCCGGAGCGTTGGTATCCAGTTGGCGAATGCAGCGAATAAATAAATCCGTTTCAATTAAGGCACCGCTGCCGCTGATCTCTAAAAACAAATGAGCCTTTTCTTTGGCAGCCCGGTAAAGAAGGTCATTCAGTCGTTCGGACAAATGATCGAAGAAGGCAACCGTGGTAGAGGTAGAAACAGATTTGCGGGCACCTTGCAGAATATCGAATTGATCGTATTGATACGCTTCGATGTGATCGAAGAAATCAGCCGCAAGCACATTGTCCTTGTCGATGAGCATCACAAACTCAGGATGACACGTGCCACGCAACCGTTGTTGATCAATCCAATGCGTGATCCACCGGAGCGCATGTTGATACGAGTTGCCGCGCAAGTGTGTGAACGATTTTTGAATGGCCGTAAATCCTTTGGCAGTAGCGTAATGATAGTATCGGTCATCGGCATCTTGCAACAACACCAACACTTTGATAGGTCTGTTTTGAATTGCTTTGGGAAGCGCATCAAGTACGTCGAAAAAGCGCTGGGTTGGTTGGTAGGCCGGCAACACCAGTAGAATTTCCGGCGAAGTGGATGAACTATTTTTTGAGGTGGCCGGGCGATGCGAAAGACCCACCAGCGTCAATACGAGCCAATACAAACTATAGAAAGTGAAGTAGGCGGCTGCGCCCGTAAATAGTAATTGAAGTACAATCATTTGAAATTTCGGTTTATCAGTTTTTTTATTGTTTTGCGAATGCTGCCACGTTCTTTTGGAATTTCACCCACATAGTCTTCCAGATTTTCGATGTCGGCACCAAAGAGCACAACTCCACGCAGCGCCTGCTGTGGGCGAAGGATTTCTCTTTCGATGCGTTGATCGGCTTTGGTGTACAAGCGATTGGCGCAAATGGGATGCACGATCGCATCGCCGATGGAATACCAGAACGAATAATCCGTACTCAGACTGATAGGAGGGGCAACGATCACCAACAGATCATGGGCTGCTTGCTGCTCTTGGATAAATTGCTGAATGGCTACTTTATTTTTGCTCAACCCATGCTGTGTGGTAAGCGATTGCAACGATTGAAAACCCTCAGTTGCTTCACAGGTCCAATCGGCATCGATCAAGCCAACGGTTCCCACATGATGCGGAAGGCAAGCGGCAAGTTGAAGAGCCAGTGCATGAGTTCCTTCTTCACGTTGATTGGCGCTGACCACCACGATGCGTATGGACTGACTGACAAGTGACTGCACGATTTTTTCAATTTGCAATTGACGGATCAGATCAATGCCTGCCTGCAAGCCGGGGCTGGCATTTGCTTTTTGTTTTGGCGTGGCACCAAGAATGGGCAGACTGCACACACGCTCTAGTTTTTCTACGCTGGTGATGGTTGCGTCCAACAGTTGAATGAGAATGAGAACACCGGCCATCAACAAAAACATGACGAAGCCACCTGCAATGAGTAAGATCATTCGCTTGGATGGCTCAGGCGAAGTGGGCACAAAGGGCGGGTCGACCACTTCGATGACATTCTCTCCCGATCCGTACTCCATAGATTGCGTCAGATTGAGTTTGTTCAACAACACGAGGTAGGCATTTTGAGCCGTGCTGATTTCCTGCTCGTAAGCCCCGATGGTGGATTCGAATGGCGCAAAGCGCGCAGAATATTTCATCACACGCTGAATCTCTTCGTTGATAATGCGAATCATATCTTCCGAAGTTTCAGATTCCAGATCGTAGGCAACGTATTTTGTTACCAGATCCAGTTGAACACGGCTGGGATCGTACGGCGTTTTGCGGGCAAGCTCTTGCAGTTTGCTTTGAATTTGATTTTTGGTGTGCTCCATGTTTTGTTGGATGGGAGTCAGATCATCTGCCGTGTATTGACCGAATGACTTCTTCAACATTTCGCGATTCATTTTCTTGAGTTGCTCCTTCAACTGAAGAATATCCTGGTGCGTGCTCAGATCGAGGGTGAGTTCATTGCCGTGCTGCACGCTTTTGATTACTTCGCTCTTGCCTGTTTTTCCGGCTTGCACGCGTGTAAGCAATGTGGCCCGTTGTCCTTCCAATTGCACGAGATAAGTAACGATCGCCTTGGTGTGTTCACCCAGATTGATGATGTTGTTGGCCACCTTGTATTTTTCCAATCGTTTGATTTTATCATCCAGGTCGGCTTTGGCCTGACGCAGTAAGCTCTCAATGATATCTTTGTGGCCTTTCACTTTGTTTTTGGCCAGCGCCCGGTTTTCTTCTACCAATGCCTCAATGAAGTAGTCGGCCAACACTTTGGCACGCCCTGACGATGTTTCGTTGATTTCGAGCTTAATGAAGTTGCTATCCATGATGCGGAAGGCCATCACCAGATCACGCAATTGAGCCGTGCTGATGCGGTGGTACCGTAAGAATTGCAACATCAAGCTATCCGGAAACTCAGTGGGTTGCAGAAACTCTTTGGAAAGTTCTAATTCCTCCAGCCGTTTCAATACTTTTTCGCGATGCGATTGCAAGGCTTCGCTGCCGGGGCTAAAAACGGTTTTTGTCTCCAGCGCTTTGCGGATCAGTTTAAGCTGAACCAACTCCGCATTTCGTTTGGACTTCAATAACTCGATGGTGTTCTGAAAATAGGTGTGTACTTGGTACTGCTTCAAGTCTTCGTCACTCAGGCTCATGCCTTTGCTTTCTTGTAGATTCAGAAACAACCTCGCCTCTGTTTTAAAACGATCGGGTGTATTTTTAGAGAAGTAACAAATTAGCCCCATCGTCAACAATGGAATTGTCACCAATTTGATGCGATGCTGCAAAAGCATACGGAGGATTGATACGACAATTTCCATACACTAGCGCGGTGAAAATTGATACGTAAACCCGGCTTCACTATCGGCAGTCATCAACCGAATTTGCTGCTGAAGTTTGCGTGCTGCCAACTGTGCTTTCATGAGTGACTCTTGTGTAAGCACCAGTGCGCTTTGGTTGAGCAGCACTTCTTCCATCCGTGCCTCACCTCGTTTAAATTTTTCTTCGATTACCTGGCAATGTTCCTGTTGCGTTTGGTTGGCCTCCTGACGCAAGTCGAGGATGCCCAGTGTTTCCAAGTATTGATAGAACAGGCGAAGAATTTCATCGCGCACTTGTCTCCGTTGGTGCTTCAATTGATTTTCGGCCCGAACAATATTTTGCTTGGCCTCACGGATGTAGCTTCTGCGGTTGATAAATTTTTCCGGATCCAAACCAAGAGTAAAACCAATATTGGGCAACACTCCGGCGGTGGTAACGCTTTCGCTGTTCACTGTAGTTGTCGTTACAGAAAGGAAATTAACACCCAGACGAAATGTGCTCAGCCATTTATTTTTTTCCTGAATAACATTTTCGTATTGCTGTGCCAACTCACCTTCAAAACTTTTGAGGTAGTACGAATTTTTAATGGCATTTTCCGTCAGCGAATCCAAAGCCGATTCATTGGCGAGAATGGCCTCGATACGTTGCCGCTCGGTATGCACGCTCGTGGGGTCTATGGGCTGACCCACACACAGAACAGGCAGTAAAAACAAAACGATCAGACGCATATTTTTGACTCTTTAGATGGGTCAAAAGTAGGTGGCAAAAAGGGTGTGTGGCCGCTTATTAGACCAACCCACTACGCCATTCGATTAATGCGTTTCTTTTGAAGACATAAAAAAAGTCCAGCCACGGGGCCGGACTTTCTCGGGGGTTCAGGTTAAACCCTGACAATCCGAAGAATTCGTCAATAAATTAACTAACTCGTTAAATCCTAATGCATAATTTGGGGTAAAATTATTTCTTGTAAATCAAGCTCGACTGTCGATAGCCATTAAGGTTTTTGTACCAATCTTTAAAAGTTAGCCCACCACTTTGCGCCCATGAGCTGAACTTGGTGTGCGCTTCGTTGATAGGTCTGCTTTCTTGCGGATAATCAAATGGCAAGGCAATGTTGATAGCCCACGGCATGTTGCTTCCGCTTTTGTAGTAGCGACCTTCGTTTGGTCGGCTGCTGTCGGCTGCTGTGCCCAGCAATGAAGTATTTGCCAGCGAGGTGGGAGTAAAGTCAGCCAAATGCACTTCGCGTGCTCGATCGCCATTGACGAAAATAAATGGATTGTAGGGCACATACCCTAAGTCGGACATTTTTATCGGTTCAGTGAAGGTGATTACCCAATTGAGTGCCACCGGTGTAATGTAAGCATCGGTGATTTTTGTATTGACAAAACCGGACGTGTTGAAAAGAGATGACGTGTTTTCAAAGCCAATGATCACCGCCGAAGACTGATTAGCCTCAACACCATTTGGCAATAAAGTGGTGCGGCTGCGCGGCGGAAATGTTCCGGCTACGGAAGCTACTTTAGAAGGTGAAATGGGCAACTCAATGCCAAAACCATTTTGATAAGCAGCGCCTACTGCTTTCACCAACAGGTTGACGCGCATTTCCACCACCGCATTGGCGGTGTTAGCCACCAATTGAAAATTGTAGTCTACCACCAAATCATTCATATCGTAATCGCCTTTGGCAGGCCACTGGTCTTCGAAAGCAAGTGATCCGTAGATTCCGGCACCGGGAGTGAAAACATCAAATGCTTTGTTGGCATCTGTAGGATACTTGTCGTTGCGATCGATCACACCATCTCCATCAGTATCTGTACCCACCGTGGGCTTCGTATCTACCAATTTATCCGTTGCAATGGAAGTAAACGGATTGGCCGTAATGTAAAACACCGCATCGTTGAAGTCGTTGTCTCCACCGGGGCGCGAGAGATCTTCCATTCCCAACAAAATAATTTCGCGGTTGGCATCGCGTAGTAGAACGGTTTGCTGGCGATACGCCGCAGATGTGTAGGTGTTTAAATTTTTGGTGGAGTATTTGATTTCAGGTTGCGCTGTTACAGACGATCCATTCCATCCATTCGGAATCAGGAACCAACCGATGCCTGTGTTTGCCGGAAAAACTCCCAGCGATACTTTGCTACCCGTGGTTAAGTTGCCGCCACTGCCGGGCAGCGATACATTTGGGAAAACAATGTTTAATTCTTGAATGTTGGCTACCGTAGCCGGCGGTGAATTTAACGGATAGGTGTAGTATCCAAGTGCATTGCGATAGCCTGCACCTTCGGTTACGAAGGTCACCCATACTTCAGCAGGACTGGTGAGGCGGGTATCCGTATCGATGGTGGAAGAAAGATATTGCGGATTGTTGGTAGGTACCGGCATTCTTTCCGGAAGGGTAGAGTTAATCATATCTAACAAATCCTGTGCGATATAATCATTAACAGGTTCCAGATTGTTGGGCACCCCATTGGAATCAAATGAACTTAGATAAGTAAAACCATTGGCATTAACACGGCCACCGCCCGAAGAATTTTTCTTCGTGGACGAATTCATTTTTCCGCCCAATGTAAGCTTGGTGACACTTGCCAGTGTAACGGTGGTTTCTGAGGGCAAGCTTGGATAGTCGGTACGAACGATTACCTCTTCCAGATAGGAGGGTATGGTATTTTGAAATGTGAACTGACCTTTCGCATTTGTTACACCCGTCATCAGGACCACAAACTGATTGTCTAAATTAAATCCTACTTCCAGCGGAATGCCATGCAGTGGCACATCGCGGTTATCGAGGGTAGTAATTTGAAGCGCTACTGCTTTGGACGTTTGGTATCCAAAGTTAGGTGTTGCCACCTCGATGGCGGTGGATTGTCCATCATGGACAATTTCCTTTACGCACGCGGTAAAAAGGAGGCACAGAGAGAGGAGTACTAATTTTTTCATGCTACTTAGGTTTACTTTTTTTCAACGCAAAGTAGCGGATCACTTCAGGCACGCGGGGATTGTTCGATCAAGCAGACGCTTTTATCGACAAACCCGATGACGGATTAGATCAAATCAAAGGAAACTCAATTGATTCATCAGCATATGTCGGTATGAATCACCAATCGGAATTAACTTTTTGCCGATGATAATAACAGTTTCTTCAATGGCATTGATTTTATCGAGGCGCACAATGTGTGAGCGATGCACGCGCGCAAATTCATCGGCGGGCAGTTTGCTTTCCATTCCTTTCATGGTGCCATGCACAATGAAGCGCTCCTTTTCAGTGTAGATATTTACATAGTCGCCATACGCTTCCACATAGTTAATGGCCGACAAGCTCAGGTTGATCAGTTGATTGTTTGCCTTTACATAAATACTTCCGTTTGTTGCTTTGGTTGCCAATGCCAGTTTGGTTTCGATACGGTTCATGGTTTTTAAAAACCGCTCCAGCGAAACGGGCTTCAACAAAAAGTCGGCAACCTCTACTTCAAATGCCTCCAACGCATATTTTTCTTTTGCAGAGGTAATGATAATTTCCGGACGCTTCGTCAGTGTTCGGATAAAATCCAAACCGGAAAGCTCAGGCATTTCTACATCTACAAAGATCAGATCCACCGGTTCTTCTTGCAGAAAGTGGCGTGCTTCTACGGCACTGGAGAAAGAGCCTTTGAGATTGATGGAGCGTACACGCTTGGTGAGTGCATCAAGCGCCAGGCGCGACATATGATCGTCATCAATTATAGCACAGGTTATCATAGTATTTTTATTTTGGTTAGTGATGCCATTCTTTTTTGAATATTTTCCAAACGCACCTCCAACTCTTCGGGGTTAAAGGGTTTTACCAAATAGTCATCAGCTCCCGCGCGCAATGCGGTAATGCGATCGTTACTGGTGTCGTTGCCGGATAAAACTAAAATCGGAACATGGTGCCATTTAGAAGACGCACGCAATTCGCGAATCAGCGACAGGCCATCCATTCCATCCATCGAGATGTCAACTACCATGGCTTGCGGTTCGCTTAGCTTTAGCATTTCCAACGCTTCCTCGCCATTTTCGGCCAGCAACACTTCGTATTGCTTTTTAAAATACGCTGCCAACAATAAGCGCAGAGCTGGCTCATCGTCAACGACAAGTAAATAGGGTTTCAAATCGGGGGTCATTTTCATTTTAAGGTTGATTTAATTTCGGGGATTTCTTTTTGCATAATTTCAATGAGTACTTCGGCCTGCGCCAACAGCCCGGCCATTTTATCTACGTCTTTCCCATCGCGTGAAATATTTTCCAGGGCTCCGATGATGTCTTTTAATTCATCTACACCCAAATAGGCGCCTTGCGGTTTGAAGGAGTGCGCAATTTTAGACAGCGAACTGAAATTGTTATCAATGAAATCAGTTTTGGCTTGTGTTAGAAATTGAGATGAATTTTTCTCAAATAGACAGAGCATTTCTAAAGCGAATGAGGCATCGCCCGGTGCAATCTGATTTAAGTAGCGCAGGTTGACGAGCTTACCCGTAGCCGCAGGCTCTTCTTTTGCCTTTGGTTTATTAGGGGCACCGATCGCTAACAGCCGGCTAATTTTAGCGTGAAGATCTTCTACCTTAAAAGGTTTCGCGATGTAATCATTCATGCCAATTTCTTTTACCCGTTGCTCAGGATCATACATCACAGAAGCAGTCATGGCCATGATGGGTATGCTGCGTACAGGCTCTGGAAAAGTAGTGCGTATCAGCTGCGTAGCTTCCAACCCGTTGAGGATCGGCATCTGCACATCGAGTATTACTAAATCAAAGGTTTGTTTCTTTAACTCGTCTAAAACTTCTTGTCCGTTTTCAACCAGCGTTACATGCAAATCCCATTTGTTGAGCGTGCTTCGCACAACCAACTGATTGATCTTGTTGTCTTCGGCTACCAACACGCGTTTGTTTTTAAATGAACGGAGTGCAGTAAACGGACTGGCTGCGGGCACAATTTCATCTTTCATGTTTGCAGCCGCTTTGAAGGGCATCAACACCACAAAGGAAGAACCAACACCCAGTTCACTATCTACTAACACATTCCCATGCATCAATCCGGTTAGTTCTTTGACAATGCTCAAGCCGAGACCGGTGCCACCGTATTGTATGGAAATCTGATTGTTGGCTTGCGTGAAACTTTCGAAAATACTTTCCAGTTTTTCGCTGGCAATACCGATACCTGTATCGCGTACGGCAAATTCAATCAGATAATCTTCATCTCTTTGTTGAGCGAGGCACGCCAACGTGACACTACCTTGGTTCGTAAACTTAATGGCATTCGAAATCAGGTTGAGTAAAATCTGATTCACCCGCACGGCATCACCAATCAACCAGTTTGGAAGTGCGGCATCGAGTGACACCAGCAACTTGATTCCTTTTTGGTTGGCCAATGGACTTAGTCCATCAACTAGCGTGGCGAGTAGTGATTTTAAACTAAATGGCTGATCGACAATTTGCAATTTGCCTGCTTCAATTTTAGCCAGATCAAGAATATCATTAATCAGTGAAAGCAAATGCTCACCCGATGCCCGTATGCCTTTGATGTATTGTTCGTTGGTGATGCTAAGATCAGATGCGGAAACTAGGTTGGCCAATCCAAGTACACCGTTGATGGGGGTGCGCAACTCGTGACTCATGTGAGCAAGGAATTCTTGCTTAGCCTTCATCGACGACTCCGCTTCTTTTTTCGCTTTTACCAATTCTGCTTCGTTTTGTTTGCGGGTTGTGATGTCGCGATACACCCACATGTGGCCTTTGTATTGTTCATCGACATAGATGGGTACATAATCGCGATCGAATACACGGCCATCGACTAATGTGAGCTCATCGCCCGTTGCATTTTTTCGCTCGGCCAGCAATTGATCAATGCGCTTCACAAAACCTTCCGGATCGGTGAAGTACCCTTTGCTTTGTTCGGCAGATTGACTACAGTCGCCACCGATCATCATCTCTGGACTGGCGGGAATTCCAAACATCGAGCAGAAGTTCTGATTGCTCAATACGATTTTTCGATTCTCATCTTCTACCAATACACCGGCATGCATGGTTTGCAAGAGCCTGCTCATGCGCGCAGAAGTTGATTTGATCAGTGCTTCTTCTTTTTTGCGCAGCGATATATCGCGAATGATAGCGCTGAAAATGTATTCGCCTTCAATCTTGGTTTCTCCGAACGAGATTTCGAGAGGCACTTCGTATTGATCGCGGTGCAGGCCTGGTAATTCAAGACCAATCCAACTATGAAGTTTACGTTTGCCAGTGGCCACATAATTGGCCATCGCTTTTTCGTGTAGCGCACGCAAATAGTCGGGAATGATCAGGTTCATCTTCTTCCCTTCCAATTCTTGTTTGGTGTAGCCAAACATTTTCTCTGCCACTTCATTCACAAACAAGATGGTTCCGGAGCGATCGACTGTAATCACTACGTCTGATATTGTATCTACAATAATTCGTTTGAGTGCTTCCGATTTTTGTAATTCTTTGCGAATGGCTTTGGCTTCTGTCACATTGCGAACCAAGGCCAAACATTCGCCATCGTTCATGAATACGATGCGAGCTTCAAAAAATACTTGTTGATTTTTGTGGTGTGAAGTATGTTCAAAGGTGACTACCCCTTGAGTTGAAATCGACTTTAGAAAATTGCGGTGATAGAGATCGACCAGTGATTCTTCCAATATGGATTCAATCGGACGTAGCTTACCGCTTTTACTCACCACCACCAATCGGTTATCTTTTTGACGAATCCGGAAGATGGAATCGGGAATGGCTTTGAGAACGGTTGTTTGCGCTTGCTCTTTTTCGCGCAATTTTTTGATGAGTGTGGTATTGTTCAGCGCAAGCGAGGCATACGATGCGAGGAACTCAGCAATTTCAAATTCATCTTGTGTAAAGACAACCGTCGAAATGCGATTGATCACTAACGCACCCCAGCTTTTATCTCCTTGCTTTAACGGAAACACCATCAGTTGTTCTTCGGGCATTTCTACATCCGATGGATAGAGCGAGCGAGCATCGAGGTGCGCATTTTCAATTCGTTCCGCCAATCCTTTCGCCAGTACATCGCTAATAATGCCAGTCCCCAACGGAATTGACCAAGCACTTAAATCAGGATTGTTGATGCTGGGCCCTTCTACAATCAAAGGGCGTAAAATGCTCTCCTCCGGAATGGCCAGATACACGGCCATGGTATCATAATGCATCAAGTTGCATAGTCCGTCGACTAATGTTTGAGTGACCGCATTTTCATCTTGTGCGGCAATCATTCTTCGGGAGATATTCAATATCTCTTGACGTTGATCAGCAAATAGGGAGATTGCTTTCATGTTGAGAGCCTCTCATTGCAAAGCGCGTGCAAGTATCCGCGTCAGCCTGTGTTTTCAGTGAGTTAACCGAATCATGCCGCCAATTAGTCGAAAAACAACAGTTTTCGATAAAGCGACCATTACTTTTGAATCATTGGCAAGAAAACGCAGGAATCTTTTGTTTCAGATTGGGAAATAAAAATCAAAAATGGGAGAAATGAGAGTTTGTCAAACAAAAACAACGAAGCTATGGAATTGACCTTTTATTTATTGTGTGCAGTGGTTTTTCATGCCTATGGCGGATATGCCGTGCTGGGGATGGGATTTAAACGTCTGATTAATTCCTTTAAAAATGAGCAATGAGAAAGTAGCGCTGGTAGTCGCTTGTTATAATGAGCGCACTATTTTACAAGAGAAGGTCGAAAATTCCCTGGCCCTTCATTATCCAAAGGAAAACCTGGCGATTGTATTTGTAACGGATGGCTCCAACGATGGTTCGGAAGAATGGCTGGCAGCCAACCCTCGTTTGACCGTATTTCATGCGCCAGATCGAGCCGGAAAGCGTGCTGCAATTGAGCGGGTCATGCCACTGATTGATGCATCTATTATTGTGCTGACGGATGCCAACAGTATGCTGAATACCGATGCGCTTCAGGAGATTATGAAACACTATCGCGATCCTAAAGTAGGGGCTGTGTCGGGCGAGAAAAAAGTTTTGGCGATGGGAGCAGGCCTTGGCGAAGGAATGTATTGGCGTTATGAATCGCTATTGAAGAAAATAGACAGCGACTTGTTTTCAGTGGTAGGTGCAGCCGGCGAATTGTTTTCTTTCCGCAAAGAATTGTTTATCCATTTGCCGCCACAAACCATCATCGAAGATTTTGCATTGTCTCTTTCAATTGTAGAGCGCGGCTACAAAGTAGTTTATGAACCCAACGCATGGGCTGCTGAAAAACCCTCTTCCAGCATGGCAGAAGAGTGGAAGCGCAAAGTGCGCATTTGTGCCGGAGGCTTTCGTGAAATAGTGAGCTATGCACGACTGTTCAACCCAATCCGGCATCCTTGGCTCAGCTACCTGCTCATTTCACACCGCGTGTTGCGCTGGGCCGTTGTGCCGTTTTTGCTTCCTTTGTTATTGGCGGCTACCTATTGGTTGGCTAAAAATAACGGAGGTGTTTACCAGCTAATTTTTGGTTTGCAGGCCGTTACCTATGCACTGGCATTGGTTGGCGTGGGGTTGCGCCACCGCAGCAAACTGCCTTTTTATATAAGTGTTCCTTTTCAGTTTGTGATGATGAATGCAGCAGCATACGTGGGGCTGGTACATTATTACCGCGGCGTAAATCACGGTGTGTGGAAAAAAATAAAGCGTGCCGGGTGAACCAGACACGCTTTACTATAATTGAAATAGATAAAAGGGCAACTCTAAAAACTCCTCTTTTTTCACCTCAACCCTTGAAATTGAGTTTTTAGAGGTGCCCAAAAACTATCCGTTCATTGAAATCAGGAACTCTTCGTTGTTGCGGGTGCCTTTCATTTTTGATTGAAGGAATTCCATAGCTTCTACCGAATTCATATCGGCCATGAATTTGCGCAAAATCCACACGCGTTGCAGTTCTTCTTCTTTCATTAACAAATCTTCACGTCGTGTGCCCGAGGCAGGCACATCGATGGCCGGGTATACTCTGCGGTTGGAAAGTTTGCGATCCAACTGCAATTCCATGTTACCCGTACCTTTAAATTCTTCAAAAATCACTTCATCCATTTTTGAACCGGTGTCGATCAATGCCGTGGCGATGATGGTCAGCGATCCTCCATTTTCAATTTTACGGGCTGCACCAAAGAAGCGCTTGGGTTTGTGAAGTGCGTTTGCATCCACACCACCGGAAAGAATTTTTCCAGATGAAGGCACCACCGTGTTGTAAGCGCGCGCCAAACGCGTAATGGAATCCAACAAAATCACAACATCATGACCACACTCGGTCATACGCTTGGCTTTCTCCAATACAATACTGGCAACTTTTACGTGACGCTCGGCTTGCTCATCAAAGGTGGAAGCAATTACCTCTGCACGTACGCTACGCGCCATGTCCGTTACCTCTTCGGGGCGTTCATCGATCAGCAATACGATCAAGTAAACTTCTGGATGGTTTTCGGCGATGGCGTTTGCAATATTTTTCAACAATACTGTTTTACCGGTTTTGGGTTGCGCTACAATCATTCCGCGTTGACCTTTTCCGATCGGCGAGAAAAGATCGAGAATGCGCGTGCTCATGTTGTCCGGCGTAGTGCTCAGTTTCAACTTTTGCTCCGGAAAGAGCGGCGTTAAATATTCAAAGGCAACACGGTCGCGAATTTCTTCAGTGGTTTTGCCGTTGATGCTGTCTACCTTTAATAAGGCAAAATACTTTTCACCTTCCTTGGGCGGACGAATTTGTCCACGTACGGTATCGCCCACTTTCAAACCAAACAATTTGATTTGAGATGGTGATACGTATATATCGTCAGGGCTGGCGAGGTAGTTATAGTCAGATGAGCGCAAGAAGCCGTAGCCATCTTGCATAATTTCAAGTACTCCTTCATTAGAAACCACACCATCGAAATCCTTTACCAGACTTTCTTTGCGTGGTGGTTGTATCTGTTGGTTGGGGTTTTGATTTTGATTTCTATTTGGATTGGGCTGGCGCTCGGGGCGCTCTTCCCGGTTTTCATTGGATTGAGGTGGCTGTGTATTTTCTGAAACATTTTCAGGTTCCGTGGGAGCATCGAAGCTCGTTACCGCCGGGTCTACTTCAAAGTCAAGGCTTTTCAGCATTTCATCGCTCGAAACTTCTTTTTCCGCCACCACTGGTTCTGGTGCAGGAGGAGCCACATTTTCGCGGCGACGTGGACGCATTTTGCGTTCCGGTTCTGCGCCTTCCGTTGATTTTTTAACAGGAACAGCGGCCTTCGCTTCGGCCGCAGGTGGATTCTGTTGCCCTAAAATTTTAGACACGAGTTCTTCTTTATTTAACTTTTTGGTATTTTTTATACCGAGGCCTTCGGCCATTTCTCTTAGCTCGGATATGAGCTTGTCATTGAGTTCGTCAATTGTGTGCATGCAGAATAAATATAGATGGGTTGGTTTAAGGCAAAACTTGGGAGATTTAAATCGCTGTCAGACAGCGAGGTCGAAAATTATTTACAATTCGATAAACTAAAGAAGAAAATAAAGAACCAGATTTTTATTGAAAGATGGCCCGATAGAGCCTTAATGACGATGCAAGTATAAAGCAAAATTTGATGAGTATCAAACAGCCACACTAATTATTGGCTATTTTTGCGCATTAATCCATAAAGTATGTTGCAGTTACAGGTATTACGCGAAGAACAGGGGAGAATTATTGAAGGTTTAGCCAAGCGCTATTTTAAAGATGCCGAAGCCGTTGTAACCTCCGTGGTAGAAAAAGATAAGGCCAAACGCTTATTGCAAACCCAACTGCAAGACGAGGAAACGAAACTCAATGCCGAATCGAAGCGCGTAGGCGAATTGATCAAATCCGGTAAGCAGGAAGAAGCGGCTGCACTTCGTACAAGCATTGCGCAGGCAAAAGAATCGGCAAAAGAAAATGCAGAGAAACTGAAAGTGCTCGATAAAGAGTTGACCGACCTACTCTATAAAATACCCAACGTACCTGCCCCGAAAGTTCCGGCCGGCCGCGGCGCAGAAGATAACCTGGTGGCTTATGAACATGGCACCATCCCCACATTGCATGACGGTGCTTTGCCACACTGGGAGTTAATTAAAAAGTACGACATTATTGATTTTGATTTAGGTATTAAAATCGCTGGCGCGGGATTTCCAGTGTACAAAGGCAAAGGTGCAAAACTACAACGCGCGCTCATTAATTTCTTTTTAAGTGAAGGCGAGAAAGCCGGCTACATCGAAATGCAACCACCCATTGTGGTGAACGAAGCTTCGGGCTATGGCACCGGCCAGCTTCCCGACAAGGAAGGACAGATGTATTTTGTAAACGAAGATGGCTTGTACCTCATTCCTACAGCCGAAGTGCCCATCACCAATTTGTATCGCGATGTGATGGTGACTGAAGAGCAACTGCCCATCAAAAACATGGGTTATACTCCGTGCTTTCGCAGGGAAGCAGGAAGCTGGGGCGCGCACGTGAGGGGACTGAACCGCCTGCATCAATTCGACAAAGTAGAGATTGTGCAAATAACCAAGCCCGAAAATTCTTACCAAACCTTAGAGGAAATGAGTCTGCATGTGCAAGGCTTGCTGGAAAAATTAGAGTTGCCTTACCGCAAGTTATTATTGTGTGGTGGCGATATGGGCTTCAATTCGGCCATGACGTACGATATGGAAGTGTTTTCTGCTGCACAGCAGCGATGGCTCGAGGTAAGTTCAGTCAGTAACTTCGAAACGTTTCAAGCCAACCGCCTGAAGCTACGTTACAAAAATAAAGAAGGCAAAACCCAGTTGCTGCATACACTCAACGGTAGTGCTCTGGCGCTTCCGCGAATTGTAGCGGCTATCCTGGAAAATAATCAAACCCCAGAGGGAATCAAGATACCCAAAGTGCTAGTGCCTTACACCGGCTTTGAGTGGATACAATAGATTCCAAAAAATAATAAATTAAAAAGAAGGCTGCCTTATTCGGGCAGCCTTCTGTATAAAAAACCAATTAGTTGCTTTCTACTATGCTGTTTGTTTGCAATAAGTTGCCCAACTGCATGTAGCCAAAGAAACCTTCCTGCACTTTAGCCTGTGTTTCATTGACCGGCACTGCTGTATTTGGCATCATTTTATCAACCGTTACACGCAGCGGACGCTCACCGGCAGGAGTGTCAATCAATGTTTTGATCGCATCGGCTACATCTTGTGGTTGATTCGGCACATCGCCACTCATCATTTGTGTAAAGGCACTGTAGAATCCTTGCAAATAGGGTTGTGTTTGTGTGTACTCAGCAGTTACGCTTTCATTTTCACCGTGATAAGTCTTGGAAAAAATTTCGGTAGGGAATGCACCGGGCTGCACGATAACAGAGTCAATTCCTTGTGGAGCTAATTCATAGCGCAGTGTTTCAGCAACAGCTTCAATCGCCCACTTTGAAGATGTATACGCACCCGCAAATGGCATGACAATGCGGCCCATGACGCTTGAAATTTGTACAAACAAACCAGTGTTGCGTTTGCGCATGGCTGGCAGGAAACCACGCACTACGCGCAGCACACCGAATACGTTTACTTCAAAAATGTTTTTATAGTCTTGCACGGAGAAACTCTCATCCAAACCTCCGCCATAGATGCCGGCATTGTTTACCACTACATCGACACCGCCTGTTTTTTGATTGATGTAAGCAGCGGCTTTCGTTACTGATTCATCGCTGGTTACATCTAACTCAACTACTTCCAGGTTGACTTTCTTTTCGCTGGCCCAGTGCGTTAACTCATCGGCAAACTTTTTATTTTTTCCGGCAACGCCACGCATGGTAGCGAATACCTGATGTCCATCATTCGCTAATGTTTGTACGGTCAATTTTCCAAAACCGGTGCTAGAGCCGGTCACCACAATTGTCTTTTTCATTTGATAGGATTGTTTTAATTTTTTGTAATGGCAGCATAACCCTAAAAATGTTCGAGCAGTTCATTTTGCTTTGTTAATTTTTTGTAAAGCGTATTAAGAAATAAATTGTAAGCAACTGGAACTTTTTGGCTAAAGGAAAAGATTGACTTCTTATTCACTTCAATTTTTATATCAAACGCAGTTGATGTACTTTCACTTCTATATCAATTAATCAACATGTCTTCAAAACAAATGTCTGTCATTCAAACCACCACCATGGGCTTTTTAAAGAAGCTCGCAAAAAATAATAACCGCGAATGGTTTGAAAAGCACAAAGATGAATACGTGCATGCGCAGCAAAATTTGATTTCGTTTGTGGATGCGTTGATTGCAGAAATGAATAAGCACGATCAACTGGAAACACCGTCGGGTAAGAAGAGCCTCTACCGCATTTATAATGATGTTCGGTTTTCTAAAGACAAAACGCCTTACAACCCGCGCTTCGCGGGATATTTAAAACGGCTCAAGCCCGGCTTACGCGGAGGCTATTATTATTGGATTAAACCCGGAGCTTCGCGCATTGCCTGCGGCTTTGCATACCCCAATGCAGAAGATTTAAATCGGGTTCGAAAAGATATTGAGTACAACTACGAAGACTGGAAAAAATTGCTCCATCGAAAATCCATTCAAACGGCGTTTGGTGAAATGACAGGCGATCAGGTGAAAACTACGCCCAGAGGATTTGATAAAGATCACCCGGCAATTGATTTGTTGCGTTACAAAAATTATTGGTTTGAAGTTTCGTTTACCGATGCTGAAGTAACGTCTCCTGATTTTTTGAAAACCGTAAATCAAAAGTTTAAAGGCATACGCCCCTTCTTTGATTACATGAGTAGCGTGTTAACCACGAATGAAAATGGTGAGCCGGTTTGATGCTAGGCATTGGTTGGTTTAGGCTTTTGTAAAACCAGTTTACCAAACACCAGGGCCATCAGCACTACGCCCATTCGTGCGGTGGAGGCAATAAAGTCGTGTTCGGTTTCTACCCATCGCATGTAAATGCCAAAGAAGGCCCACATCAACACAAGCAAAAAGGCAGGCTCATGGAAACGAAAAGCAATAACGAGCCCCAGCGCTGTGGCGATCAACAACAAAACTACAGTCCAGATTTCTTCGGACAGAAAACCTCCATGCCAATTTAGCGAGATGAGCAGTGCAGACGCGTTGGCGATGGTGGCCACACAAATCCACGACAGATAAAACACAAACGTCAGTTTAACAAAAAACCATTCAGTCTTCTTTTCAAAGGATTGACTTTGTAACAACAGAAAGATCCGCGTAAGCGAAAACAGTAACACGAACATCACCACCAGCGACGCACTAGTGAGTAAATAATGCCACACTAAAATCCAACTGGCGTTTGCCAGGCACGAAACTAAATACCACAGTGATAATTCTTTAAAATAAGGACTGTCTTTGATGCTGAATTGAGCGATCACGAAACCAATTTGTAAAAGATACAGAACACTCCAAATGGAAAATGTAAAGCCGGCAGGTGTAAACAAACTCGGATACATGTCAGAGATCTGACCCGTGTTCATTCCGTTGATCGGCAGGATATTCGCGAGCGCATTTACCGTCAATACGACGATCAGTGCCACTATATTTCCGAAAAGTAGGGTTTTACGTGCGTTCATAACTGATTATTCACATTGGTAAGAAACTAAATTGCTCACTGATAACCTATCTTTATCTTTCTTAAAAAAAATACTTATGAGCAAACTTCATATTGCAGTGTGGATAACATTCTTGGTTGCGGCTTGTTCTCCTTCGGAAAAGAAAAAGTCGATGATTGCGTATCCGGTAAGTGAAAAAGGAACGGTAGCTGATACCTTGTTTGGTACGGTGGTGGCCGATCCGTATCGGTGGATGGAGGACGATACTGCTAAAGCTACCGCTAATTGGGTGAAAGCACAGAATGAAGTCACCTTCGGATTTTTAGATAAGATTCCATATCGCGCAGCACTGAAGGAACGCTTGAAGGCGTTGTATAACTACGAGCGGCTGAGTGCTCCTTTCAAGGAAGGCAACTACTACTATTTTTATAAAAACGATGGATTGCAAAACCAAAGTGTGCTGTATCGCAAAACCAACGAGAAAGGTGCTGCGGAGGAATTTTTGAATCCCAACAATTTTTCAAAAGATGGCACTACGGCATTGGCCGGCATTTCATTTTCGAAAGATGGATCGCTGGCAGCCTATCAGATTTCAGTAGGCGGTTCGGATTGGCGCAAAGTGATTGTCATTAAAACCATCAACAAAACACAGGTAGAAGATACCTTGCGCGATGTGAAGTTTAGCGCATTGGCTTGGAAAGGCAATGATGGATTTTATTACAGCAGCTACGATAAACCAAAGGGCAGCGAGCTTTCCGCTAAAACACAATACCATAAATTGTACTACCACAAAATCGGCACACCGCAATCTACTGATCAATTGATCTTCGGAGGTGAGAGCACGCCTCGCCGGTATGTGGGCGCAGGACTTACCGAAGATGAGCGCTTTTTAATAGTGAACGCGGCTACCAGCACCACGGGCAATGAATTATATGTGCAGGATTTGAAAGACCCAAAAGGAAAATTGGTAACACTGGTGGGTAATTTTGATAATGATCATAATGTGATTGACAACGATGGCTCCAGATTGATTATTCAAACCAACCTGAACGCACCGAACAACAAAATTGTAGAAGTCGATTTTGCTGCACCGGAGGTGGCCAATTGGAAAGACATGGTTCCCGAAACCCAAAATGCCATGCAGGGAGTTTCGACAGCGGGCAAGAAAATGTTTGTGAATTACCTGAAAGACGCAAGCACCCTGATTCAACAAATCGATTACAAAGGAAAAGTTGAACGCGAAGTGGAATTGCCCGGCATTGGTTCGGCTAGCGGATTTGGCGGAAGAATCACCGATCAGGATGTGTATTACACGTTCACCTCATTCACCTATCCTACATCTATTTTCAAATACAACATTGCCTCGGGCAAATCTTCACTCTACGAAAAACCCAAAGTCGATTTCAATCCGGACGATTACGAAACCAAACAGGTTTTTTATACCAGCAAAGACGGTACAAAAGTGCCTATGTTTATTGTGTACAAAAAAGGAATGCAGTTGACCGGAAAAAATGCCACCATGCTTTATGCGTATGGAGGTTTTAGCATAAGTCTTACACCTTCGTTTAACACGGCCAGAATTGTGTGGTTGGAGAACGGTGGCATTTATGCACAGCCCAATTTGCGTGGAGGTGGCGAGTATGGCGAGAAGTGGCACCAGGCTGGAACTAAAATGAACAAACAAAATGTGTTTGATGATTTTATTGCTGCTGGCGAATATCTGATTAAAGAAAACTACACGTCGAGTCAATATTTGGCTATCTCAGGTGGATCGAATGGAGGTTTGCTGGTGGGTGCTACCATGGCACAGCGCCCCGACTTAATGAAAGTGGCCTTGCCTGCTGTAGGTGTGATGGACATGCTGCGCTACCATAAGTTTACCGCCGGCGCGGGATGGGCGTATGACTACGGAACAGCCGATGACTCGAAGGAGATGTTTGAGTATTTAAAAAAGTATTCACCCGTGCATACACTGAACCCAAATACAACCTATCCGGCTACGCTAGTAACCACTGCCGATCACGATGATCGTGTGGTGCCCGCACACTCTTTTAAGTTTGCGGCAGCGTTGCAAGAAAATCATGTAGGCGATAATCCGGTATTGATTCGTATTGAAACGAACTCGGGGCACGGCTCTTCGAACTTGACCAAAACCATCGAAGGCACAGCCGATCAATATGCTTTTACATGGTATAACATGGGCATCATTCCGCCACTGGCGAAGAAGGATCTGTAAAAGGTAAAATTGATTAGTAATCAAATATAGAAGTGTACGATTTTTTTGTACACTTCTATTTTTTTAACCCAAATTATGCAATAGAATTTCTGTTACATATTTACGGTTTAAGCAACGTCGTTAAGTTAAGCTCGGCCTGACCTCCTCTCTTGTGGAGAGGAACTTAAAGATATTGACGATTTAATACTGTTACCTCATTTCGGATTGATGTTGAATCCGTTGATTAAATATTGAGCATGCCAAATGTTTCGTGGTGAGGAATGCTCAAATCAATGAATTGAAATTTTGGAGTAGAAGTGCTTTCTAAGAGTTTGTAAATTTTTAAGCTTTCCCGATCAGATGAAAGGTAAAAATTAATCCCTTTTTCGCTATCTGCCTGCGCGAAAAGTTTGGTGTCATTGGGGATGATGTGTCGCTCATTGATTTTTAATCTGTCTTTGTTTTTAAAAATGATTCTGGCGAATTCACCTGTTCGTTTGGCGTGATCCAGATTAAATGGTAGAATTTGAAGATTCTTAAGGGGCAATTCATCAATACTACCTCCTACACAATATTCTGCAATTGAAATCACCGAAATCATCATCGTAATTTCCTTTTGTAGAAAATACCGAAAATAGCCATCTGCGTTAGTACATAGAGGATCTTTGTCATTTAGAAACCTAAGAAAAAAGCTCGTATCGAGTAAGACTGCACTACGCATCATAACTACCACGAATTTCTTTTAACCAGCTATCGGCATTGACACCTTCTAACCATGATTTTTTGGCTTTATCACGTAAATGCTTTAAATAAAGCTCATCGTATTTTGGTTGATAGTCTAACAACTCAAGAAACTTTAAAGATTGAATATCGATTTCTCCAGTTTCAGAGTGTTGCTTACCCGTGGCGCGCACGCCGAAGGTTTTGTACAGTAAGTTTTCTTCGTATACCTCAAGAAAGCTTATAGGAGTTTGAATACGTATTGTACCTAAATCTTCAGACAACAAATGAATATTGGCTTTGTCTTTGCCGCCGGCATTGACTATTTTTCCATAGAAGTAAAACTCTGCATCAGCCCAAATAGCTTCCGTTCTAGAAAAACGTGTAGTGCGGTCAATTCTTATTTCCTCTGTGTTATCAAGTGATGTTGTCAGTTTAAAAATGTAGTCATTTCTTCTAGCCATTTCTTGAATATTTTCAAAAGCCCTGGCTGTATTGACATCTAGAAAATCAATACTCTTTGATGAGTTGATTTCTCCAAGCACCGCATTAAAGCCAATGATGTATTGAATGGAAGTCTTCAAAATATGTTTAACAGTTCCTTCTTCGATTTTGTAACCAATAGTTGGCCTGCCCTTTTTATCTCCGGGATATAGCAGATTTTCTGCATTTTCGAGCAGAGAAATTACTTCACGGATATCGTAATTGTCTGGAGACAATTCAATATTTCCAGTCGTTCCTTCAACTCGTATTTCTATAAACCCGATTCTTTCCACACTTTAAATTTAGTAAAATTATTATCTAATCAACCTTTTGACCTAAGTAGCGATCGCATGCAACTTTGAGCGTTAGTCAATTTGATTCAGCGATTTTCTTCAAGCCCAATAAACTAAACTCATCTTTCAAGCTAATGCTCATCAGACTGATGTTGGCAAGTTCGCGTTTGCGGAAAACTAATTTGTTCTTTTTGGTGACAGCTGTGATAAAGCGGCCTTTTACTGTTTCCTGGGTTTTGTAGTAACCACCGGAAGGGCGAGTGCTTTCATAATAAAGTGCATACACTGTCACTTTATAAAAATTGTCGGCCACCTCAATTTTAAACTTGCCACTCCATTCACCTTCCCAATACATTTTCGGTGTGTTGATGTACGAGCGACCGTATTTTTTGCAATTGACCGCGTAGTGTTTGATTTCGCCATTGTAGCCTGTTTCGTTGCGAATCACATTGAAGGTAAAAAATTTCGATTTGACCAGTTGCACCACCGCCGCCCTCACACTGTCGAGGTTGCCGGGTTGCGAATAGGTGTTGGTCCACACCAGATCGTCATCAATGATCTCAAACTGATCATATTTTCCGACTACCTGTGCTCCAACAACATTCGAACACCCTACTAACAACACTAAAATCAGCTTCCTCATCTGCCTCGAATTTCAGGCGATAAAGTAGATTTTAAAGCATTGGCAAGCAAACAGTCATTAGGCTAGAAAATAGACGCGACTTTTATAAAATTTGGCATTTTTAATGAAAGTCAGTTCAAAAATGATCCTATTTCAAACGAATTCGGTAATTTATTTTGAATAATGCATTAAAAATCACCCATCTATTCAAATATTTATGAAGTTATTGTTACTAAATCTTAAACCAAAGCTTATGAGAAAATCTGTTATCTACTTAGTACTGCTGATAGCGGTCAGTGTGCTGGCACTGTTTATTCCAGCCGTTCCTGCGTCTATACCTACTGAAGGAATTAACTCCGGCGATGTAGCCTGGATGTTGACCGCATCGGCACTGGTATTATTAATGACACCCGGATTGGCCTATTTCTATGGTGGTATGATCGATACCAAAAGCATTATCTCCACCATGCTGCAAAGCTTTATCGCCATGGGCGTAGTGAGCGTGTTGTGGATTGTAGTCGGATTTAGCCTTGCCTTTGGAGATTCCATCGGTGGATTTATTGGCAATCCTGCTTCCTTCTTTATGTTTCAACATGTTTTGGATGGTAAACCTTGGTCTCTTGCACCAACCATCCCATTAGTGTTGTTTGCTTTTTTCCAACTCAAGTTCGCCATCATCACTCCGGCATTGATCACCGGTACGTTTGCCGAGCGTGTTAAATTCAAATCCTATATCATCTTTTTAGTTCTATTCTGCCTTTTCATCTATGCACCTTTGGCACACATGACGTGGCATCCGGATGGATTCTTCTTTAAACTTGGCTTACTGGATTTTGCCGGTGGAACGGTTGTACACATGTCGGCAGGTTTTGCTGCCTTGGTAGCTTCTATTTACTTACGCGATAAAACGGTAGCGAAAAAAGCAATTGCACCTGCTAACATTCCATTTGTATTGTTGGGCACGGGTTTGTTGTGGTTCGGTTGGTTCGGTTTCAATGCCGGTAGTGCGTTAAGTGCCGGTGCTTTAGCTGCATCTGCTTTTGCTACTACGAATACCGCTTCTGCTGCTGCCGGTTTGTGCTGGGTATTGTTTGATGCAGTGCGCGGAAAGAAACCTTCGGCCCTTGGATTTTGCATTGGGGCTGTAGTGGGATTAGTAGCCATTACGCCTGCAGCCGGTTTCGTAACGATTCCTTCCAGCTTATTCATCGGAACTGTTGCCAGCTTGATTAGCAACGTAGTGGTACATTGGAAATCAAAGACTTCATTAGAAGATACTTTGGACGTATTCCCTTGCCACGGTGTGGGTGGTGCAGTAGGTATGTTGATGACCGGTTTATTGGCTAACACAGCAGTGAACGCAGCAAATACAACCGGAAACGGATTATTGTTTGGTGAATTTAACCTGATCAAAATTCACCTGATCGGTTTGGTATTGGCTATTGGTTTTATTGTAATCGGTTCATTCATCATCTTAAAGATTACCGATTTGCTTTCACCGATGACAATCAGTAACGAAGAAAAGAAAATTGGTTCTGATTTAAGTCAGCATGGAGAGCGTCTGCAAAACTACGACATGGAACCCATGAGAGAGGCCGTTTAAAAATCACTAAAGCGCCCCGGGGGGAGGTGAGATTCCCCACCGGAGGCTCTAGCTTATTGTTCATTAAAACACATTCAAAATTATGAAAAAAATTCTATCTGGTTTTTTATGCCTTTCATTATCCGGCCTATTTACAAATGTGGCACTTGCGCAAGGTGAGTTAACCGCTTCCATTGCCAAACCGGCAGTGGTTTCAACCGATGAAAAAATTGTAACAGTGGGCGAAGCCAAAGCCGCTGCCGAAGAAGAAAAACCCGAAGACAAAGGGAAATTTACCTACTCCGGCTATTTTGATACCTACTACTTTGCCAACTTAAACTCGCCCTCGTCCCGTAACAACTTGGGGTCTTCCGGCATCAGCCGTGGATTTGACCGCTACGTAGGTCAGTTTCAATTGGGTATGTTTTTAAACCGCATGAGCTATGCATACAAAAACACAGAAGTAGTAGCCGAGATTGGCTTCGGTCCGAATGTGGAGTATGGTAGCTATGGAAGTGATTTCAGATACCGCTGGGGAACCGTAGTAGCCAACAGCACTTACTCGGCTCTCATGATCAAACAAGCTTACATCAATTACAAGCCCACCGATAAATTAACCCTGACGATGGGGCAGTTCGGAACGCACATCGGCTATGAAATGATTGATGCGCCGCTCAACTTTCACTACTCCATCAACAACACTTTCAATGCGGGGATCCCTTTCTATCATTTAGGATTAAAAGCATCGTATGCCTTCAGCGACAAAGTAACGTTGATGGGCGGTGTGGTGAACGGTACCGACAACATCAACGACAACAATCGTGGAAAAAGTTTTATTGGCCAGTTGATGGTAACACCTGCCAAAGGATTGACAGTTTATTTGAATACCATTCAGGGTAACGAAGGCAATGCACGCGCCAATGGCAGCGACACTACTTCTTATTTTGGTGTGTTGGATTTAGTGGCTACATACCAGGCAACGGATCGTTTGCTGCTGGCGATTTGGGCTATGCAAGGTTCTGTGAGTGGCGAATTTCAGGGAGGTACTTACTTTGCCGAAACAAAAAAATGGTCAGGTGCTAATTTGTATGTGTCGTATAAATTCACCGATATTTTCTCATTGGGTACACGCATTGAATACTTTGATAATACATCGGGAGCTCGTGGTTTGTTGACCAACGGAAAGGGAACAGATGTGAGCACATATACGTTGACTGGAAGTTTTGCGCTAGCCGATGGAAAGCTTACGCTGAAGCCTGAATTCCGCTTCGATAACTTCCAGAAGATGAGCGGCCCGCTGGGCGAAAATGAGCCCCAACAGTTTCAAGGTTCAGATGGTAAGTTTAATAAGAATACACAATCCACACTTGGAATGGCCGTGATTTATAAATTCTAAAAAGTAGAATCCGTTTTATAGAACGCCTGATTACTTAGTAGTCAGGCGTTTTATTTTGAACTCAGCTTTCGCTGAAAGATGTTGTCCCACGTGGTAAGAGATGGTTTTGGTTTAAGGTTTATATCCACGAGTCCGAGGTAGGAGAAATAACTAATGGAAGGATCTACATTGGTTGGAACTTTTGATAGGTCGATGTCTGTGAATGGCAATTGAAACCACGCAATCCCATTGGCTGCATCCAACAATTGACTTTGACGGGCAATGTATTTTTGTTGCGTCTCCAGACTACCTTGAATCATTTTTTGATTAGGTCCTTCAAAAGAAGCAGAAGTCCAACCCCCCTCCGTGATCATCATGTTCATCGCTTTCCCTTCCACCAATCGCGAATAATAGTTGATTGGAATTTCATCAGGATTGGTGAAGTCAAAATAAGGATACGAGGAAACGCCCAGTTCTTCGATGAAAGGGAAATCAGTAAAATCTTGTTGAATACCCACGTACGTTCCGTTGCCCAGTAGTTTTCCCCAGGCTATATCGGCTTGTACACTCACACTTAATTTTACAGTTGGGTCAATGGCGCGTACATCGGCCACTGCATCATTCGCAGCTTTTTTTACACCATTGTAAATCGCAGCCGGAGCTGCCACGCGAATCAAATTGGTTTCGAGCGCTAACCCCAAGTGATCGGGGCGCAACATGCTATCCATTACCACTACAAATCGGCGATACAGTTTTTGCATCTCGGGTTGCGCAATGCTTTTGCCCACGGCTACCAGCGCATTGGCATCGGAGGTTCGGTTCAATCCATTTTGCGGATCGATGTAAACCCACAACTTGAATTTTTTACTGCGATAGTAATCCACCAAACCCACATAATTATTTTTCACGTACTGCTGCGGTGTTTTGCCGGCCAGCAGACTATCCCACGGTACTTCGGTGGTGATCATGGCGGCATCGGCGCGTGTAGTCCACAGCGCGATAGTCTGAAGTACTAAATTAAAATCATCGTAGCGAGGCGCAGAGTTTTGAAAACCCATGTAATAGGTTCGAGTGTTGGCAACCGGGGTATCTTCTTTGCAGGAAAAGAATAAACACAAATGACTGACGAGAAGGATGCTGAGGAAGATTTTTATGCGGTGACTCCCATTGGTTTTCCAACCCATCCGATCGCTGAAGGAAAAAAATTTTGAGAGCGGGTGCATGATTGTAAAAATACGATTTTGTCGGTCATGGTTTGATTGCGAATTTCCACAATTCAACTTTTGTATTCGTTACCGCAATGGAATTGTTTTGTTAATTAATCTTAGATTCACGCACCGATGACGAGCCGGTTTTGATTACATGGCAGACGAAGCAACATTTGAGCCCCTCTATCAGGAATACAAAAACCTGGTATTCAATGTGTGTCTGCATTATGTTTTAAATCGCGAAGATGCACAAGACGTAGCGCAGGAAGTTTTTGTGAAAGTCTACCATCATTTGGATCAATACAATCCCGAGTCTGCATCATTTAAAACTTGGATTTACAGAATTGCCATCAACCAATCATTGGATTTTTTAAAGGCCAAACGAACGAAGAAGCGATTGGGATTTATTACCTCTCTTTTTCATGCCGATTCAAACGAACCCTTGCATGAGATTGCCGAAGTGAAGCATCCCGGGGTGGCAATGGAAGATCGCGAAAGTCTGAACGCATTGTTATCGATCATTTACGCCTTGCCCGACAACCAAAAGACCGCTATTATCTTAACTAAAATAGAAGATCGCCCACAAAAAGAAGTGGCGGAGATTATGCAAATGAATGTGAAGGCAATTGAATCGCTGCTGCAGCGGGCAAAGCAGACCATCGAAAAAAAATTAAAAGACCGCGAAGGATTATAAATAAAACATCGTATCACGAATTGACCATATTATGAACATCGATCAAAAGCTAGACTTGCTAAAGAAAATACAGAAGGTAGATGCACCACCTTTTATGCTCACCCGGATCCGGCAGCGCCTGGATGCATCGGAGCCAATGCTTGCCTCTACCACCTGGAAGGTGGCTTTTGGAACAGGTTTGTTGCTGGTGGCTACATTGAATGTTTCCCTGTTCTTCTTCCGCACCACAACCGCAGACGCAGCCGAGATTCAAGACATTGTGACCACCATGGAATTGTCGAATCAAAATGATTTTTACAATGAGTAGAGAGAAATTATTGACGATTGCCGTGATCGGTTTATTGCTGATCAATGCGTGTACGATTGGATTTTTCTTTTTCGCGAAACCGCCACACGGCCCGGGTGGCCCACCTCCTTTTGGAAAGAGAGAACCCAAAAACCAGATTGTAGAAACGCTGCACTTCAATGAGCAGCAAGTGGCCGACTACGAAAATCTGATCGCTCAACATCGGCAAACGATTCGAGAGTTGAACGACCGCATATTTGAAGTGAAAAGTTCGCTCTACCAATTATTAGGGCGCGAAAAGGGTGTACAAAAAGATTCGTTGATTCAGGCAATGGGCGCTTTGCAAATGCAAATAGAAACCACCCATTACAATCACTTTAAGGATATCAAGACGCTTTGTACACCGGAGCAACAAATCTATTTCGACTCGCTTTCTGCGCACTTAGCTAATTTCTTTAACCCTGACAGGCAACGACTTGGACGACCACACTAAGAATAATGTCAACATAGCGAAGGATTGTATTCAAACAATCGTATCAATGGGTGTAACAAATTATTTATGATGAAGAAAAAGAAATCCTTTCGCCGATTATTGACAATCGGAGCGTTTGCAGTTATGCTGGTGGCTTGCAGCAAGGAAACCGCGACACCCACCACCGATACCAGTTTCAAAGGAACGGTGATCGATGTGGATGCAACCAAATTTCTTTCAGCCGGACTCGCTGAGCCCATCAGCGTGGTTACGCGCACACTGGCGAACGGTGCTTCTGCGAATTGTTATAAAATTGTGACCAAGAGCACACCCTCCGACCACAATCAAGGGCCCTGGTGCCCAACCAACATTACGGATGATGCAAGCAAAGGAGGCATTTGGTTGGATGGCGGAAATGTGTACGATGTGGACGGAGCATTTGTCAAAAACTTGGCTACGTTTTACAACAACACGACGTGGCAGATGTATAATTCGAGTACAGGTGCAATTACTAAAACATTAACACAAGCCGATTGTCAAGCAGCCGCCAATCCAAACGTGGGAGCTGAGTATAAAAATTATTGTGTCGAATGTTTGCCTTCTTACGTATCATCGGTAACCAAAACTATTTACATTCCTGTTACGCCCGTAAAGTTGACAGCCGCAGTCAGTTTTGGCATGGGACCTGGAGCAGCCGGACCGAGTGTTCGTGGGATTGCATTCAATGGAGTAGTATTTGATGCACCCGCTCCTGTCAACGTCATCTTAGCGGCTTACACCTTAGCACCCTTTGACGATGCAGGTGGACATATCAATTTGGGTGCCGGTTATCATTATCATGCTGCCTCGGGAAAATCGACAAAAATGACGCAAGCAGATGGTCATGCTGCAATGATTGGATATGCACTGGATGGTTTTGGAATGTATGAAAGGCTTAGTGCCGCAGGAACAGAATATACCGATTTGGATGCAAGCCGTGGACACTACGATGATACACGTGGCTACCATTACCACGTAGACAAACCCGGCTCCAACAATTTTATCAACAGCCTTGCCGGTGCTTACGCAAATTGATTTACCATGCGATTCACAATCATCATTTTACTGATCAGTGTTCAATGGGTGCAGGCGCATAGCCCTGATTTGTCCACGCTGATGCTATATGAACAAAATGGTAAATCACTTATGGTGATCAAAGCTTCGCTCACAGCTTTTGAAGGAGAAGTGGAATATCATTTTGGTAAAAATGCTTACAAAACACCGGAAGAGTTTATTCAATTGGTGATGAAGCACTTTGCAAAAAACTTTTTGGTTATGGTAAACGGAGATACCGTTCGCTTAATCAATCCACAAGTTCAACTCGGCCACGAGGCTACTCTTTTTGCTGAACTTGAAAATACGAACAAGAACATCGAATCGTACTTCATTCGATGTACGCTGTTTCAGGATATGCCAAACAACCAGTGCGAACTAATTCTCACCACCCACAATCGTCCGCAACAGCAATACATTTTATTCAATGGCAATAATCATGAAGTGATGCTAAACGCAGGAAGACAAGCATGGGTTGTTGAGACTTCTACAAATTCTGTTTCAAACAATAATTTAATTCCTTGGTTAGTTGCTTTAGTGATTCTAAGCGCAACTGGTTTAATAGTAAAGTATGGCATCATAAAACCGAATGCGTTGTCCAAAATGAGATCACGACAGAGATCACAAATCAGCAACAGCTAAAGCAATCTTATATAAATTTAGGTTCACCAACTGTATAACTTTAACTCGATAGTTCTATGAAATTCAAAAACATCTTGCCATTATTAAGTTTCATTTTTGTTTTGGTCTTGTTGATAGCATGTAGCAGTAGCGATCCTGCGCCTACTACTACCACATCCTCAACTGTTCCTGATGTGTACAAAAAAATCTATGGAGCCACCAGTGTTACATCTGATGGAACGTACATCACCATAAAAACAAATGCACTGCCCGATCACACCAGTGTATACTATGCAACCAGCAATGCCTTGTATGCCAACTTCAGTGGCACTACGTATGCCGGGTATACTTTCTCTAAAAACCCGAATAGCATTTCATCGCAGACATTGACTTTTAAAATTCCGTTAGATCCTAAAGTGGCTTCTACCCATGCCGCTACACCCATGGGCCCAATTGGAGTATCTGTGAACGGAATTCCTTTTTTCAATCAATATGCGGCTGGTGGTTCTCCTGTTACAAATGAAATCGCTGGCTTCGACCAGTGGTGGGGGCATCCGCAAAACTCTGGGCAATATCATTATCACGTAGAGCCGAAATATCTAACCACCGTGAAAGCAACGAAGTCGGCCTTGCTTGGATTTTTATTGGACGGATTTCCGGTGTACGGCCCCGAAGAAAATGGAAAGACATTAGTAACTTCTGATTTGGATACATACCACGGCCACACGGCAGTAACCACAGAATATCCAAGTGGCATTTACCATTATCACATCACGGCTGACGCACCTTACTTAAATGGCTCCGGATTTTACGGAACAGCGGGTACGGTTTCTCAATAACATGAAGAATTGCTTAGTTATTCTGATGTTGTCCAGTTTGTTCGCATGCTCTTCAAAAAAGGAAGAGAAAGCAACAAACAGTCTCCGACCCATTCCATCAAAATGGGTAGACGCTACTGATAACAAATTGACTCAACATCAGGATACACTATTTTATAATCTACAGAAATTTTCCGGCTATCTATTTCAATTGTACCCAAGCGCAGATACGGCTCTGGTGATTTCATTTATCGATGGAGTGCAAGAAGGAATCACTCGCAAGTGGTATGATAATGGCCAACTAGCCGAAAGTCGATTGTATGTTCAAGGAAAAAAAGAAGGTGTACACCAGGCATGGTGGCAAGATGGCAAACCAAAATTTATTTTTGAAGTAAGCGATGATGCCTACACCGGCGAGTTGAAAGAATGGTACAGCACAGGACAACTCGCCAAAGAATTTCATTATAAAAATGGCCAGGAAGAAGGCGCACAAAAAATGTGGTGGGCCGATGGACGGCTTCGTGCCAATTATATGGTGCGCAACGGAAAGAAGTACGGTTCAATTGGCGTTAAACTTTGTCTCAATCCCAATGATTCGATTAATAAAAAATAGTGTTGTTGTGGTTTTGCTTTTCATTGCGTGTCAACCTAACAAAGAGGAAACGCTGCCCTTTTATAATGATCCGGAGTTTACACCACATTGGATAGAGTCATCGTCAGCGGGGTATGATTCCATTCACACCATTCCTTCTTTTTCATTCACCGATCAGGACGGGCAAACCGTGACTGAGAAAATGGTGGAAGGCAAAATCTATGTGGCCAATTTTATGTTTACCAGTTGTGTCAGCATTTGCCCGGTGATGACTGACAACATGAAAATCCTGCAAAAGGAATTTGAACACGATGAAGAGGTGGTTTTGCTTTCACACTCGGTGTTGCCCACGGTGGACAGTGTTTCAGTTTTGAAAAAATATGCCGAACGAAAAGGCATCGTGTCTTCCAAGTGGCATTTGCTCACCGGCAACCGCGATTCGATTTATAGTTTGGCAAAGCGACAATACTATGCCGGTGACTCTATTGGCTTCTATGGCAACCAACGAGATTTTTTACACACAGAAAATTTTATTCTGGTGGACAAGCACCGGAGGATTCGCGGAGTCTACAACGGCACCATTAAGTTTGAAATGGATCGCATCATCGAAGATATCCGCACACTGATGAAGGAGAAATAATAGCCACTTCCACATCTTTTATTTTATACTACCTTGCGGCACTAAATTTTTTTATTGTGTCGATTGGTATTCTGATTGTTTGCATCGCGGCATTTGCGGCTGGATTTATTGATGCTATTGTTGGTGGCGGTGGGTTAGTACAAACGCCCGTTTTGTTTATGGCGTTTCCGAATTATTCCGTGGCCACTTTGTTGGGCACCACGAAGCTGCCATCCTTTCTGGGCACTTCCGTTTCATTGTATCAATACGCCAAGCACGTCACCATTCAATGGAAGTTGGTGGGATTTATTGCAGCTGCGGCATTTTGTGCAGCTATGTTTGGCTCGTATTTGGTAAGCACCATCAGTAACCAAACTTTTAAACCCATCATTTTAGTAGCACTCATCATCGTTGCCATTTATACCTACACCAAAAAGAATTTCGGGCAACACGAAGAAAAGGATTTGCCATTTGGTTGGGCACTATCACGTGGATTAATCAGTGGATTGGTCATTGGCTTTTATGATGGCTTCATAGGCCCCGGCACCGGTAGTTTTTTAGTGCTCATGTTTATCAGTTTGTTGGGCCACGATTTTATGCATGCCAGTGCCCATGCTAAAACAGTCAACCTGGCTACCAACATGGCTTCGATTATTTACTTTGCCAGCACCGGAAATATTTTGTTTGAGCTTGCCATACCAATGGCCGTGTGTAACATGGCTGGAGGCTTTGTGGGCACACGCTTTGCGTTGCTGCGCGGAAATCAATTCATTCGCATTTTCTTTTTGTGTGTAGTGTGCGCCACTATTTTGCGCTTCGGCTACGATGTGTTTTTTTAAATAGTTCATCTCTTATTGCCCGATTATTCTTTATTTTTGATCTGATATGAATCGGATCGATCGACTTACCGCCATTTTAGTTCAGTTACAATCCAAGAAGATTGTAAAGGCCGAAGAAATTGCCGAACGTTTTCAAATCAGCGTGCGTACTGTATATCGCGATGTGAAAGCACTGATGGAAGCAGGCGTGCCCATTGGATCGGAAGCAGGCACTGGGTATTTTATTGTCGATGGCTACCACCTGCCGCCGGTGATGTTTACCGAAAACGAAGCGAGCGCCATGATGATGGCAGGAAAGTTAGTGGAACGTATGACCGATCAATCGGTACAGACTTCTTTTGAAGGAGCTCTTTTTAAAATCAAATCGGTTTTAAACGAAGCGCAAAAAGATCACTTGGAAAGTTTGCAAGATCACATAGAGGTGATGAAGCCACGCGTAACACTTCCGGCACAAGCAGGTAATTTTTTAACGGATTTGCAAAAGGCGGTGGTGAGCAAGCAGGTTATCCACCTTCATTATTTCAGCAACCATCAAAATGAGTTAACGGAGCGCGCCGTAGAACCCATCGGTTTATTTTATTACAGCGCGGCCTGGCATCTCATTGCCTGGTGTCGTCTGCGCAATGGCTTCCGCGATTTTCGATGCGATCGAATTAAAGAATTGAATTCCAACGGAGAAGTATTTCAGCCACGCAGCATTTCTACGATGCAAGAGTATTTCAACAGCTTGCAACAGGCCAACGTAGAAATGAAATCGGCCACTGTTCTATTTGACCGGAAGGAAGCACACTACGTTCAAAACTCACGGCACTATTTTGGGTTTGTTTCTGAGGAAGATGCTGATGGACAAGTGCGAATGAATTTTTTAACGGCCGATCTAAACATGATGGCACGTTGGCTGCTATCGTATGGCAGGGGCGTGGAAATTGAAAAGCCGGAAGAGCTGAAAGAAACTATTCAACAACTGGTGGAGGAATTGCAGGAGCATTATCTGAAGCTCGAGACCCGATAGAAAGTTACCTAGCTTAAATGCAGTATTACAAAAACTACTACCGTGAGAATTATTGAACCCGGTATTCCGAAAATATTTGCGATTTCCCAAATCCGATACCTCATTAATGCATTTCTCATTTTCTTATTGATTTTTGGGTCATCTAGGTAATAATCGGTAACCTCGATTGCTGTAACCCATGTTTTTTTGTTTAGCGGATTAGCCGATAAATTATTTCTGCCTAAGAAAAAGTGGAAAAGAAATTTGCTGGATAAAATACTAAGTACCCAGCAAACCATAGATATGGTAAGAAATGTGTCCATAAGCCGAAGGTAAGATTTATTTTAAATGGAATGCTAGTGCCGGACACCACCCTCCTGACATAGGGTTGTCACTAACCCGCAAAAAATAATTCAACTATTTTTTTTCTGCTGACATAGGGCTGACAGGTTGCATAGCTTGATTTGAGAAAAAATTAATCTATGGAAATCAAAATCATCCTTTTCTGGGTTGTGCTCCTCGCCATGGCAGCACCTTCATTCATTTTCGGCTTTGCCAAAATCATCCGAAAAAAAGATAAGGTAGAACTCTTTCAGCGCTTGGGGTATCCAATATGGTTTATGATCGCCGTGGGACTTGGAGAAGTAGCCTCGGCCATCGGGTTGCTGTTTGAGCCTACCCGCACAATCGCCATTGTTCTCTCTGCCATAATAGTAGTTGGAGCAATTTTTTCGCATGTGCGCGCACGCGAACCCAAAGAGGCTATAGCCCCCGCGATTGTGTTGGTTCATCTCGCGGTCATCTACGTATTCACCTTTTTCATTTAACCAAAAATAAAATCATTTACATAAATCAATTTACTTATGAATCAACCCATCATCAAACAAGTAAAGCCCATCAACTTTTTATTTCATCGTGCTGAAGTGAAGATCAGCGATTTGGTCAACCAAATTCCGGTGGCTAAAAATCTTTTCAAAGAATCTGTTCGATTGGATCTCCATCCATCAGGCCCGATTCACTGGCACTATTTTGGATTCATGGGCGATGAAACCAAGCCCTTCACCCTGGAGGTTTGTTTGCCAACGACTTCCATTCCGGCAGATTACGATGGCGCTTTTCATTTTAAGCGAACCGAGGATTTTAAATGTGTTTCGTTTTTGCATGAAGGAGGATGGCACGAGATTCCAAAGAGCTATGGCATCTTAATGGAGTTTATTCAACAACATCAACTGCAACCAACCGGCATCACGCGCGAGTTGTATATCAACGCGGATTTTGTGAATCCGGAAGCCAATGTTACTGAAATTCAAATGGGCATTCATTGAAACAAACCATGCGAAAATGGATTCTTTTTTTAGGGATTGTCGCTGCACTCCTCTGTGCGATGATCTGTTCTGCTAATGCACAAAGCATATCGAAGTCTATGAAAATGAATGCTGGATTTGTTACTTCTAAGTTGAAGGAGACCAAATCATTTTATACCGATGTGTTGAAGCTGGAGGTTGTATTCGAAAATGACTTTTATCTTTTGTTGAAAGTGAAAGGTGGGAGCGATCAACTTAGTTTTTTATTACCCAATCACGAAAGTCAGCAACCGTTGTTTCAGCCGCCGTTCAACGGCAAAGGTGCTTACCTGACATTTGAAGTGGATAATGTCGATGAAGTGTTTCAGCAATTCAAAGAAATGAAAATTCCGATTGCCATCACGCTACGAGATGAGCCGTGGGGCGACCGACATTTTGCAATCGTTGACCCAAACGGCATCGGTATTGATATAGTAACCTATAAATCCCAAAACTAACTATGGAGATATTGGTATTTGCCACTTCGGTGCAGTCAACCGATCAGGTACGAATACTGGCACCACAAATTAATTCCTTGGCGGGAAAGGGGCGGTGGAATTTTGCGCTGGATGATTCTGATAAAATTCTTCGGATTGCATCTGATCGTGTAAAGCCACAACAGGCGGTAGCACTGTTAGAAAAATATGGATTTGAATGCAATGAACTCGATTGACCATAGCGTCTGACGGCTATTTGCGAAAGAAGAGAGCCGTCTGACGCCTACTTCGGCAAGTGAAGTAGGGAAACGGCTGAGGCAAAAAAGGAGCGTTTTTAAAATTGCTCTTGTGTGCACTAAACTCGATTAACACTTAGGCGTCTGACGGCTATTTGCGAAAGAAGGAAGCCGTCTGACGCCTACTTCGGCAAATGAAGTAAGGAAAGTGTAGAGGTAAAAAAAGATAGTTATTTAGAAGTGCCATTGTGTGCACTAAACTCGATTAGCAGTTAAGCGTCTGATGCCTATTTCTCTTGAAACAATGAACTAAGAAAAATAATACACATGGAAACACTAACACTCAATCTTTCTTTTTTAATCAATGCATCATCACAAAAGGTGTGGACAGCTTTAACCGACCCTGAAATAGTGAAGCAATATTTCTTTGGCACTAAGTTGCAAACTACCTGGAAAGTAGGTGATCCGATTACTTTCAGTGGCGAATGGGAAGGTAAAGCTTATGTGGACAAAGGTACTATTCTTCAAATAGATGCAGGTAAATCAGTTGCCTACAATTACTGGAGCTCTTTTTCCGGAAAGGAAGATAAGCCGGAGAATTACGCCACCATCGTTTACCGGTTGGAAGAACAAGATGGACAAGCCCTGCTTACCATTGAACAAAATCACATTGCAGATCAGGAAGCATTGGCACACTCGGAACAAAATTGGAAAATGATTGTAAATTCGATGAAGGAAATAATTGAAAAGTAACGAGTATGGCAACTCCCAAAATAACGGCAAGCAAAGTGTCCAAACCTACCATGAAGCCCGGTAAGGGAAAAACATGGGCCGACAAAGTGAATGACCCGACGAAGGAGTACATCGTAAAAAAATTGGAAAAGGATTTTGCCGACATGCCCGCCGGATCAAAAATGCTGATCGCCACACCAAAAATAATTGATGAGTACATCCGTCAAATCCCCAAAGGAAAAAGTGGCAGCCTGGCAACCATGCGCAGAGATTTGGCAAATGAATACGGAGCAGATTATACCTGCCCCGTTACGTCTGGAATATTTTTACGCATTGTTTCGGAAGCTGCGCACGAGCAATTAGAAAAGGGCTCGAACTTGAATAAAATCACTCCTTTTTGGCGGGTGGTAGATGAAAAATCGGCCCTCAATAAGAAACTTTCTTTCGGCACTGAGTTTGTTATGAATCAGCGAAAAAAAGAAGGTCTCTCATCAAAGTAACTTATTCAGTGCGCAGCGATTGCGTTGGATTGTTTCGAATGGTTTTTATTCCGAGAATAACAATGACCAGCATAATCACTACGAATAAGCCAACAACACTTACTATAAAAATACCCCAAGGTAGATTGGTACGATAAGCGAATCCTTGTAACCAATGATGGGAAGTGTACCATGCCAATGGCACCGCGACCAGTATGGCTATTATCAATACACCGATGAATTCGTGCGAGAGAACCAGAAGCGCTTGTGTAGCAGAGGCACCAAAAACCCTGCGAATTCCTATTTCTTTGGTTTTATGTATTGTGGTGAAAGTAGCCAGCCCTACAACTCCAATGATTGCAATACTTAACGAAATGAAAGTAAATAGAAACGTCAATCGCGATGCAACAATTTCGGTTTTGTAAGTTTCATTGAATGTTTCGTCTTGAAACCAATACTTCATCGTGTTGTCGGGTTCAAATGATTTATAAGTATCGTTAATCGCCATCATGGATTGCTCCGTGGTACCGGGTTTGAAAGCAATGTAAAGCGCACTGACAGATTGAATTTGCTGCCGATACAGAATGACGGGAAGAAGTACTTCATGCAATGATGACGTATGGAAATCGTTGACTACACCAATGATTACGCAAGGAATTTGCCCGAATTTTAGTTCTTCTCCGATGGGATCTTTTAGCCCCATTACTTTCACAGCTTCTTGAGTGACCAGAACTTCTGTTCTAAGGGTATCTCTTTTTTCAGCTTGAAAGTCATTGCCAGCCAGAATTTTTAGCCCCATTGTTCGCGGAAAATCGGGATTGCATCCTATCGTACGGATGGATACGTGTAAATCATCTGGCTTTCCCGGCCAGGTAACACCGGTATTGGCACCGGCAGAATTTAATGGATTGTCATTGGATGCGCCAACACTTATAATGTTTGGGTTTTTTAGTAATTCATTTTTAAAGCTTTCATAACTTTTTAATAATCGAAAGGTAGGTTCCAGACGGATCATATTGCTTCGATTAAAACCAAGATTCTTTTGAGTGATGAATTCCAACTGCTGGTAAAGTACACCACTAAAAATTACAATGATCAATGAAACACTAAGCTGGATTACTAACAGCGACTTACGAAAGCCGTGATTGCCGGATGCGTTAGTAGTGAGTTGACCTTTTAGAATACGAACGGGTTGAAAGGAAGACATGATGAGTGCCGGATACAATCCTGCCAGAATGGCAACGACAAATAGAAATCCAATCAAATAAAGTAGCGTATAACCTTGGAGCAGATGGAATTCGATTGGCTGCATGAGCAAAGAGCTAAAGTATGGTAATATCCATTCCACGGCGATGACTGAAACTATAAATGCGAAAAGCACTAAACTGAACGACTCAATCATGAATTGAGCGGCAATACTAGAGCGCAAGGCACCTGTTACTTTGCGAATGCCAATTTCCTTTGCTCGCATGGAAGCTCTGGCAGTGGACATATTTACCAAATTGATAACAGCCATCACTACCACCAGCGCACCAATGATACCGAACAAAATGATGTACTCTATTTTGCCACCGGTATTTTTGCCACCTTCAAATTTGCTTTTCAAATGCCAGTCCAACAGCGGATAGGCCTGATAGCTTACATTTTGCGATTTATATTCTTCAGTGATAACGCGTATGTCATTCAGTTTGGCTGTGAGTGCTTCTGCGGAAATGGGTGAACCGACTCTGATATAGATGTTAAAAAAATTATTCGACATCATGGCTTCATCAACGCCCCATTGCTTTTGAAGAATAGCATAAGGAAGCGCAAAGTCAAATTGCAATGACGAGTTAATCGGAATGTTTTTAAATACGGAAGCAATAGTTACTTCGTGTCTATCATCAACTTTAATGATCTTGCCAATCGGGCTCGTGTTTCCATATAGCCTTTCGGCCATTTTTTCTGAGATGGCAATGTTGGCGGCTCCTTTTAGTGGATGTGGATCACCTTCCAAAATAGGAAAATTAAATAGGGAGAAGAGATTTTCATTTGCGTAGACACCATTCAGATAGATGCACTCATTTGTTTTCCCTTCCGGGCGAAAACACAATTCATGCGGCCAGCGGCTACCAGACGAGACACTGGCCAGCGCAGTCACCTCTGGAATCGATGAAACATCTATGACCGAAGAGGCAAGATCATACGTTTGAAAGTTGCCATCGGACTTAACATGAGTCATCACTTTATAAATCGTATCTGGCTCTGAATGAAATCGATCAAACGAAGTTTCATGGATGATCCAGGTTAAAATTAAAAGCGCACAGATTAACCCTGATGACAATCCGAATATACTTAAAAAGGAATGCCCTGGCTGACGCACAAAATTCCGTGCTGCTACTGTTAATATATTTTTTAGCATATCCATGCCTATAATTGAATGGTAAGATTTATTTTTTGTTCGCTTCATATTTTTCCATCGGAAGAAGCGCAACACATTCCATGCAAATTGAATCTTCGCTTTGCGCGGATGCTTCACTGCGGTGCGATAAAATAATTCATAGGCATCGCCCTGTATTTCTTCTAAAAGCTCCGGTCGGCAATACCATTGCAGAAATCGATCGGCCCATTTGGGAGGTAGGCACTTCATGCCAGACGAAATTGGAGTGCCACTTTTGGTATCTGGCTGAACAACTGAGTTCGCAATTCATTGGCCTCTTCCAGTGCACGTTTGCCTGCTGCGGTCAGTAAGAATATCCGTTTGCGCCGGCCACCGCGTTCTTCGGTGGGGTCACTCATTTTCGATTTCAGTAACCCTTTCTCTTCCAATCGGGTAAGAACAGAATGAACCGCACTGATATTGAGACTCCGGCCTGCCTGCTTTTCAATCTCATCCATCACGGCTACTCCATACGCATTTGGGTATAAAATGCCTACATGCAGCAATACCAATTCTTCCAATTCACCTAGGTAATTTCCTTTCATTTTTTGAAGTGATTAGTTCCACAAACGTGAAAGTAATAAATATGTTTCATGTTTGTAGAATGAAATAGGCTATTTCAAAACAATTGGTATATTGAAATGAAATACCAGCGAATGAAATTTCGTATCCTATCCTCTCTACTTCTGCTTAGTTTCTTTGTTGGGATACCCTCTGCGGGATGGTGCCAACGCTCTGTACAGGTAAACTTTGATTCGCTTACCCGTGTATTGAAACAGCAGTCTACGGATACAGGTAAGATTTCTATCTGGTATAAGCTCGCCATTGGCTATCACACCGAAAATCCGGATTCCAGCGAGTTGATTTCAAAACGTGCCTTGCGCCTTGCACAAAAGATAAGATCAGAAAAATGGGAAGGACATATGCTGCATGCGTTAGCCATGTCGTACTGGTTTAAAAATGAATATGATTCTGCGCTGCGCTTGTCGCAACAATCGCTGGCAATGGCCCAGCGGCAGAGCGATACCTTGCTTGAGGCGAGAAGCTATAATCTCATTGGTGTATGCCATTACTATCGGGGCGAATATTTAAGAGCAGTGGAGTTGTACGAAAAAGCGATTACACTTTTTCAGCAGGCAGAGAGCAAGGCTGAATTGGGAAATTCGTATGGCAATCTGGCACTGGTTTATTTTCACGGTGGCAATTTCTCAAAATCATTGACTTACCATCAAAAGGCGTTGGACATGGCACAAAGTGAAAACGACTGGATAGGCATCAGTGCCTGCTATACCAACATGGCCGAAATTTATCAGAAGCATGGCGACATTGCCAAAGCCCGCGAAAGCTATCAGCAGTCGCTAAAATTTAGTGAACGGGCAGGCTACCATCAAGGTAACGCACAAACACTTTTAAAACTAGCCAGCATCGAAGTGGCCGAAGGCAACTATGCCAAGGCAGAAAAGCATGTTCAGAAAGCCCAGTCACTATTTCAATTGGTAAAAGCTACACGAGGTGAAGCGCTGGCACTGGTAGTACAGAGTGATATTCTCCGCGCACGGGGTCGAGCCCAAGAAGCGTTGCAACTCAATCAGCAAGCATTGGTTACGTTTAACAAGATTGGCAATGCCGTAGAAAGCAGTACCACGCAAGTGAAAATGGCGCAGCTCTACTTTTCGTTGGGTAAATGGAAAGAGAGTATCGATTATGCCAACGCTGCGGCTACACTGGCAGCGAAGTTGGCAAACAACGATGTGCAAGAAGAAGCATTTGGAGTGTTAGCCAATGTATTTAAGCAGCAGGGTGACTTTAAAAAAGCACACCACTTTCTGGAAGAAAGGTGGCGTATGCGCGATACAATTTTGGCGCGGCAAGAATTGCGCGAAATTGACAGAGCCCGGTTTGAGTATGAGATTAGCAACAAACAAAAAGAACTCGACACAAGCGAAAAAGATAAACAGCGAGCCATTCAACAAACGGACGAGCAAAAATTGATTAACTGGATGACGACAGGCATTGCGGTATTGATTGCGATCATGGCATTTGTTGTGTACCGCAACTTTGCATCCCAGCGCTCAATCAATGAAGTGTTGGCTCGACAGAAATCCGAGATCGAAGAGCAGAAAAAGGAACTGGAGCGGCTGGGTCAATTGAAAGACAAGATCTTCTCTGTGGTGGCTCACGATCTTAAATCACCCATGGGCACCTTGCAAAGTATGGTGATGCTCTACAAAAATAAAATGGTAGAACCCGGCGATCTGGATGGCTATTTTGAAACGATGGAAAGCCGACTCCGATCAACCACTTCGTTGTTGGAGAATTTATTGGAGTGGGCGCGCAGTCAGATGACGGGAGCTTCTATTCATCCCACTACCTTTAACTTAGCGGAAGTGCTCGATGAAGTAAAAATTCTGTTCGGCCCCATGAGCCGGAGCAAGGATATTGAACTCGATTTTTCCGCAGAGGCCAACGCAGTTGTGTATGCCGACAAAGAAATGATTCGCTCCGTATTGCGTAATTTGATTTCGAATGCCATTAAATTTAGTCATACCGGTTCGCGCGTTACGTGTCGCGCTCAAACTCGTGCACCATGGGCGGTGTTAATCATTTCTGACGCGGGTGTAGGCATGACAGCGGAGCAGTTGAATGAAGCATGGGAACTCAAGAAGAAATCAAGCCGCGGAACTAAAAATGAAACCGGTACCGGCCTTGGCTTACTTCTTTGTAAAGATTTTGTTGAACGTAACAGCGGCACTATCACGGTGACAAGTTCAAAAGATACAGGCACATCATTTGAAATTAAATTGCCGATAACGGCAGGTGGAGTTCATTAAGCATCAATGGTGCGTATGACCATTCGGTATCCACACGGTGAAGGTAGACCCCACATCGTACACACTTTCAAAAGTCAGCTGACCACCTAATTTTTCTACTGCTTTTTTTACGATGTATAGTCCCAACCCATTGCCCTTGGAATGTTCGCTGCCCCGGAAAAACATGTCAAACACACGATCCTGGTATTCGAGCTCAATGCCTATGCCATTGTCTTTTATGGTAAGTTGCAAACCACCGTCATATGGCCGCACGATTACATCAATCGTGGCTTCGTGTTCGCGGCAAAATTGAACGGCGTTTTCAATCAGGTTTTCGATAATGATTTTAAGGAAAGCCGGATACGAATAAAATGTTTGAATGCCCTGAATATTGAACTGATATCTGATTTTCTTTCGATCGATGGCTTCGCGGAAAGCATCCACAGCAGCCTCCAGCAACAACACGATTGACACTTCTTTGTAGATAAACTGTTGTGCGCCTACATCGCTGATGGATTGTAGCTTGACCAACATCCGATCCAGATGAACAGCCGTTTCTTTTACCTTTTCAAACAAATGAAGTGCATTCTGATCGGTGACGGTGATCTTTGCCACCTCTGCCAACCCCATGAAGGTGGTGAGAGGTCTGCGAAAATCATGCGATGAACGGTAGAAGAATGTATCCAGCTCTTTGTAGGCTTGTTCCAATTGGCGTGTGCGATCGGCCACCTTTTGTTCGAGTCCTTCATTCAACTGCCGGATCACTTCATTGCTTTCGCGCAGTTCTTCCGATTGTGCTTGTATTTCTTCTTGCTTCTCGGCCAATGCTTTGTTCAACTCAGTTAGCGACGAATTGGCTTCTGTCAGTTCTTCGGCTTGAGCCAAAATTTCCTCGCTTCGTTCACCCAATTCAATATTTACTTTTTGCAGCGCATTGTTGGCTTCGCTCAGCTCCTCACTTTGCGCACTCACTTCTTCGTTACGTTCCTGCAATTCTTTATTCAGAATTTTTGTTCGTTGCGATGTGCGAAAGAGTTGAAACAGCAAAGCGCCGGAAATCAACAGCCCAATGATCGAGACAGAGATAATGATACGTTGGTTTTTGATTTCTTTTTTTTGATTTTCCATCGTCGTTTGACGCAGCTCATTATTGGCTTGTAACAGTTTTATTTCCTGATTGCGCTTATCCAATTCATAGTTGGTTTGCAAACTTAAAATGCGATTGCTCAATGCGGCATTATTGACAGAGTCTCTCAGATTTTCATACAAAATGGAATAGCGCAGCGCCTCGTTCAGTTTACCTTGTTTCATCAGCAGGTTTCGGCGCGTTTCATAGATGTTAGACAATACCACACCATGGTGCGTAAGACGTGCCGTTTTTTCAGCAAGTGTTAAATACCGGTTAGCTTCAGTGTAGTTGCCCAACTTGGTGTGCACGCTACCCAAATCAAAGTATCCCCACGCCATACCGCTTTGGTGCATGATATCTTCTTTCAGTTGAATGCTCTCCATTAAGTAATGCAACGCTTCCTTCAGTTTCCCTTTGGCTTCCAGCGCTTCACCAATGTTAGCCAGTGTGGAGGCTTTCCCTTTTTTGTCATTCATATCCATTCGAATGGCCAAGGCCATGGAAAAGAAATGAATGGCGCTATCGTATTTCTTTTCGAGTTTGAGAATCAAGCCTTTTTGATTGTAGGCGCGCGCTGCATCGGCCTTAAAGCGATTCGCCTCGGCCAATACAATAGCACTCCGTACAAATGAATTGGCCATAGTCGGCTGCTTGAGCCGGTAAAAATTTCGACTGATGCCAATGCGGGCAATAACCTGGTCATTTAAAAATGATTTTGCCTCTGATACTTTCAAGGCTTCGTAATAGTTTTTTAGACTGATGTCATAGTCGCCAATTTCTTCCAGCACTTCACCCAAGTCCATCAGTGCTTTGGTGTAGGCTTTGAGTGAAGAATTTTTGAGATAGAAATTTTTGATTTCTTCAAAATAAGATAAACCTTCAGCATATTTTCCCTGACGGAAGTAGATGATCGCTTTTTGATATTTAATGTCCAGTTGAATTTCAGTGGCCGAAGCATCGGCCCGCACGCTCTCGGCTTTTTTCAGAAAGTCGAGTGCCTCCTCTAAATTCGACTGGGTCAAATGCCAATTGGAGAGGTTAACATAAATATCGGCCAGCAAAACTTTATCAGGCAACCGCTCGCGGATAACACGCGATTTTTCCAGGTATTGAAACTCTTGCTTGGGCATGGCCATGTTGCCGTAGTAGCGACCCATGTTGCGGTAGAGTACCGATAAGTGCCAAGGATACAAACTGTCGCGCAACACTTGCTGCGATTGATTGTACCAAATTTTAGCAGAATCATACAAACCTTGGTTGCGATAGAAATTCCCTAATTGAGTGAGCGCGTAGCCTTGCCACCCCCTGTGTCCTAATCGTTGTGCATCATCGCCGCCTTTGTGTAAAAGTTGTAAGGCTTTCTTTCTATCGCCTTTCAAATTGAAGTATAGACCTTCATAGATTTCGGCCTGCGCCGTTCCGAGTGGGTAGTTAGTTAGCTTCGCAGTTTCTTTTGTTTTTTGAATCAATTCATAGGCTTTCGCCAAATCAATGATCAAGTAGTTAAATGATAACGCGTTGAGCGCATCCACTTGCTCTTTGCCACGCAGTGTTTGCACACGTTGGTTCAGACTATCGACAGTTGAATGTTGTGCGAAGGCAGGCATCGTCAGGCACACGAAGAGTATAACCGACGAAAAAGAGAATTCAATACAAATTTGGGAGGGGCGCATTTGTATACAAAATAAACAAATGTTGACTCAATACAGCAATAATTTTCTACCGAACTGTATGTCTATGTGATGTGTGGCACTTCAATGGAAAACGTACTGCCCTGCCTTGGCACCGAAGTGAGTTGAATAGTGCCGGATAACTTCGCTAACGTTTCTTTCACAATATACAAGCCAAGACCCGAGCCTTGCGATGACTCGTTGCCCCGGAAAAACATATCAAAAATTTTAGCGTGTAGCTCGGGCGCAATGCCTTGCCCGTTGTCTTCAACATACATGGTAAAGGATGAGGCCGTCAATTGATGGTGCAGTCGGATATACTTTTTTTCCTTGCGGTGATCGTGGTAGCGAATAGCATTAGCAATTAGATTAGCCAGCACTACCCGCAAACGTTTGCCATCGTTGGTTATTAGTAAGTGTGCCGGAATTTCGTTTCTAAATTCAATGCCGGCAGCGTCCGAACTGTATTTCAACGATTCCCAAATTTCATCAGCAATTATTGAAAGATGCAATGGCTCAAGTGAAATTTCAAGCCGATTGTTACGGGAGTAGTCAGTAATTTCTTTAATGAATGAATCCAGCGATAAAAGACGAGCCATGATCATCTTATCGTAGCGCATTCGTTCATTTGCGTCGGCCGTTTGCCCACTAAGGCGCACTAATCCTTGCACGGATAACAGAGGAGCCCGTAAGTCGTGTGAAGTGCTGTACACAAAGCGATCCAACTCCTGATTGAGTTTTTCTAACTGTTTATTCTTATCCAGCAACTGGCTGGCATTCTCATGATTTAATTGAATCAGGAGATAAACCGCCATAACCGAAACCGGAAAGGCAATGGAAAAATTGATTACCTGGTTGAGTTGAATATACGGCTCTGAGTAGTGACGAAAAGTAAGTAATGGCACCGGCCCCATCATGGCAATGAAAAACAGAATAAAACTAAAGACAGCGAAACCCATAGCAATTTTGCGCTGGGTATAATTGAACACAGCAAATGAACCCAATGACACTGGAATAAAAAATACACCCGAGCAGGTATTTATACTTTCGCTCGATACGATTAAAAACAACAGCAAATTAAAAGTGGGAAAAAGCAGAAAATTGGCTTGCACATGTTTTTGTTGCCGGTGCAGCACGAGTGAAGCCAATATGAGCAAAAAGGCAACGAAATAAACTACCACTGATTCGATGAATTGATAGCCGTTTCTCAGTTCAATGAAGATATAGAAGCCAAGCACGATGAGTGAAATCAGTGCGTATTGTCCGGAAAGCTTTACCTGCCGATACTCATGTGCCGATTCGATATAAGCACTTTTTCCAATAATCAGGTTGCGGATAAGTTTATTCATAATGGATGGTGCAAAAATAGAAGATCAGTTGCGCCCGGATTTTTACAAATGAATCGTTACTCAATCCATGCAATATTTTACCTGATTTTTCATTAAAAGATCAAAGCCCAATCTTCAACTCTTTGCAAGACTTCGTTTAAACTTGGTATTTCATCAACGCAAGCCGTGAAAGGCACACCCGAGTACTCGTAAGGTTTGAGAGCATTCCTTGCGAATTGCTCCTATTTTGTAAATGGAAAAACAGGCTGGCCTCGCTATCTTTGACCGGTAGCCCTTGTTCGTATGTTGCAATCTGTATTCAGCCAGTTAGTATCCGCCTACACCAATAACACCGAGCGGGCAGATCAGTTGTGGGAAGAAATAACCCGCGCGTATCAGTCGAAAGGAAGGTATTACCATACGTTGGCTCATCTCGAGCATCTGTATGAGCAACTTTTGGCGATGCGGCCCGCCATTCATGATTGGCACATGGTTTTGTTTACCTTGTTTTATCACGATTTTGTATACAATCCCGTTCGTTCAGATAATGAAGCGAAGAGTGCCGAAGTAGCTGTTGATCGCATGAAGCTGATTGGGGTACCCGACGCACAAATCGCATTGTGTCGGTTGCAGATAGAAGCTACGAAGGCGCACGCACTTTCACCGGATGCCGACACCAATTATTTTACCGATGCCGATCTTTCGGTATTGGGCCAAGATGCGGAAATGTACCGCACGTATTGTGAACAAGTGCGAAAAGAGTATTCGATCTTTCCAGATTTCATCTATAAACCGGGCCGAAGAAAAGTGCTGAACCATTTTTTATCTATGCCCCGGATTTTTAAAACGGATTTTGCTTATCAACGCTGGGAGCAACCGGCTCGAATCAATTTAGCGGAGGAGCTGCACACCCTCTAGATTATTTATTTGTTAAGTCCATTGTTGAAATTACACCTTGTTCTGAAAAGTGTTTTTATTAATTTCGTTCTACCTGTTTGTGGCGGCATAGCTTTAATTTCTTCAGAAAATGAATCAGGAATTGTGGCAGAAAATTCTGGAATATAATTTGGACGACCCGCCAACGGAATATTCTTTTTCCGTTCGGCTGGCTACTGAAAATTTTTGGACCAGTGATTTTACACATCGGGCCATTCTCGAGTATAAAAAATTCATGTACCTGGCAGCCACTTCCGATCGAATGGTTTCTCCTTCGGAAGTGGTAGATGCCGTATGGCATCAGCATTTGGTTTTTACACAATCGTATCAAGATTTTTGTACGCTGCTTGGTAAGCAGGTGCAACATGTGCCCAATACCCATAGCCGCGAAGAGGCAGAGCGATTTAAAAAAGCCAGAGAGCATACCCGGAAACTTTATGCTGAGAATTTTGGATCGATTCCGCTTGATATTTGGGAATGTGCTTCGATGTTTGATAGCCTTGAACTTCCAAAAGCAAAGTGGAAAATTAGATCTTTCATTATTGGAGGCATCTTAGCATTTGCGCTTCTGATCATTCCCTTTTATTTTCTGTTAGCGCCACTTTACCGAAACATACCTAACCCCGATTTTTTAATTTGGCTAAGTGCATTGGCGATTATTCTATTTGTTTTATTGAATCAGTTCAATGATTATCAACTAAAAAATGTAGCTATTGGCTTTAAGGAGAATTCCTTCATTCACCGATTGACATCGCTCGAAGTAATTTATCTTGAAAAAGGTATTCTTCTTACCGTTGTAACTGCTGCAGTAAATAACCTGGTCAACAAAGGAGTCATTTTTATCCATCCCGACTTTAAAATGGAAGTGGAGAAATTGGATCGGGTAGAAACAATTGAACACTTACAAGTAGTTACTGAATTGACACATCTGCAAAAAGCATATTATTCTGTTTTATCAACGCGGCTTATGAATAAGCCCATCTTTCAGCGAATTGAGAAGAGCATGGATGCATTTAAAAAGTACTTTATCAAATCAGCAAAATTTGGGAAGCTCTTTTACATTAACTTTATTTCACTAGCGGTTTTACTCATGCTTGCACTTATTCGGTTGATTACCGGAATTATACACCATAAGCCTTCTGATTACATTTTCATACTAGTTTTACTTCTCACCGGAATGATTGCGTATTTCTTATACCGACTTACTAATCTGATGTGCACCCATTCCATTCCATCGCTTTACAGGGATAAGCTTGCTAAGGACTCTGCATTATCAAGTGATTTGCAATGGAAGTATTTTTTGGTGGGATCTTTGGCTCTATCCCAATCCTTTATTCCGGTGGCTACACATGTTGAGAAACAACAAAGTGACGGATCAGGTTTTTCTTCTGATTCTTCCTACGGATCATCTTGTGGATCATCCTGTGGATCATCCTGTGGAAGCTCGTGCAGTAGTTGTGGAGGCTGCGGTGGCGATTAACCTGTAACAATCAAAATAATGACTTCAAAATTTCTTTTCTAAAAAACGCAACTATATTTACTGCAATTACGATTAATATCATGTTTTCTCTTTAAAAATCACTCCGAATGAAAAAAACCAAGCTGGGAGAATTTGAAGAATTGGTGCTTTTAACCGTGGCCGCCTTGCAAGAGGAGGCCTATGGCGTAGAAATTAAACGAGAATTGGAACGCAGACTGAACGAGACACTCAGTGTTGGCTCCATTCAGTCTGCGCTCAAACGAATGGAAGAAAAAGGATTTTTGACATCCGCGTTTGGCGAAGCCACTCAGGTAAGAGGAGGAAAGCGTAAACGTATTTATTCTACTACCTCTCACGCACACAAAGTGCTGCGCGAAATGAAAGACATTCGTGCGGGCTTGTGGAACGATATGCCCAAGTTGGCTTTTAAGCTAAAGACATCGATTGCTTAGATTGAAAAATTCAATTCAATAGTATGGAAAGTACCTCGTTGCAGAATTCTACCATCGATATTAAAATTAAGCTGGCTTCTCTGTGGGCCGCCGTCATGTGTTGTTACATCTATGGCGATTACTTTTCATTTTATGTACCCGGTAAACTGGACACGTTTCTTCACGGTCAAACATTATTAGATACGCCAGTCAAACTATTTGCAGCATCCGTGTTGATGGCAGTACCCTCGGTCATGATTTTTTTATCCATCGCGCTGCGCGCTCCGATCAACCGCTGGTTAAATATTTTGTTTGGCGTATTCTACACCGGCATCATGGTGCTGATTGCTTTTGTTTCTATTGCACCGTGGTGGACATTCTATGTTTTTCTCGCTATTGTGGAAGCGCTACTAACCTCACTAATTGTATGGTATGCGTGGAATTGGCCTAAGAGTAATACACCGAGTTAATTATGACAAATCATTTTTTACCACGTTCAAACAGCAGCATCGCTCGTCAAGCGGGTTGGTTTTATTTAGGCGTTGTGCTGACCGGAATTTTTAGTTTAATGTACGTGCCATCGCAGTTGATCGTGTGGAACGATGCAGCGACTACATTCAAAAATATTTCTACTTCCGAAACTTTATTTCGATGGGGAATAGTCGGCAGCATGGCCTGCTATGTATTCTTCATTTTTTTGCCACTTTGTTTATTTCGTTTACTGGAATCCGTTCACCGCTGGCATGCCTACTCCATGGTCGTGTTGGCTATCGTGAGTGTTCCAATTTCATTCCTCAACCTGTCGCACAAGTTTTCTATTTTCACATTCCTCCATGCGGATATTTCTTCTATGATCACGCAAACAGACCTACAAGAACAAGTAATGTTTCATTTGCATGCCTACAACGATGGTATCCTCATTGCTTCTGTTTTTTGGGGACTCTGGTTGTTTCCATTTGGTTATCTGGTTTTTAAATCGGGAATTTTGCCGAAAGTGCTGGGTGTGCTGCTGATGGCCGGTTGTTTTGGCTACCTGATCAATATAGTAGCAAATGTGGTATACCCTGCGTATGCCGATTTAGGAATTGCCGGATGGGTTCGCTTGCCCGCGACGCTTGGTGAAATGGGCGCATGTCTCTGGCTGCTGATAATGGGTGCAAAGGAATATCCGGTTGCTCAAACTAACTAAACAATGATCTAATGATGCATACGCCTACAGATCCATCTCACGACGTTCCACCTTCATGGCCTTTGAAATTGCTGCGGTTTTTTCTGAAGAAGGAATTCATCGAAGAGATTGAAGGCGATATGGAAGAATTGTTTTACGAGAATGTAAAAGCACAATCAATCGCGAAAGCAAAATGGCGATACACTTTGGATGCCATCAAGTTGCTGCGCCCGTCACTCATGCGAAATTGGAAATGGTTTAACAACATGAACCATCTGCCCATGATGCAGAATTATTTTAAGACCTCTTCACGCAGCTTACTGCGAAATCCACTCAATTCGTTCATCAATGTGTTTGGTCTCGCATTGGCAATTGGCTTTTGCATTTTGGGATATGCCTTTGCGCGTTGGACTATCAACACCGATCAATTTCACGAAAATAAAAATTCTGTTTACCTCGTCACCTACAAAGCACAACGTAATGAGGGCCTACAGGAATACGGAAAATCACCAAGACCTTTGGGTGAACTCATGCAGCAAGATTTTCCACAAGTAAAACGCATGTGCCGAGTGGAAGATGAAGCAGTGGTGGTGAAATATCAGGATTTGGTTTTTCATGAACGCGTGCGCTATGCCGATCCTTCATTTCTGGAGATGTTCACGTTTCCGATGAAGTGGGGTTCTGCCGCTTCACTCAAAGACATCAACAGCATTATTCTGAATGAAGAGATAGCTCAAAAATATTTTGGCGATAGCAATCCAATCGGCGAGATGATTTTGTTAAAATTTGGCTCATCCAAAAGTAAGGCGTTTAAAATAAGCGGAGTAGCTGAAAAATTTCCCGACGCACATACCATCGATTTTAGTTTCCTGATTCATTTCGACAACATCCGCATGTTGCGTGACAACTACCGTTTGGACGACTGGAGCAAGACGGTGAATGCCACGTTCGTACAGGTAGACCAAGCGGGAGGCATAGAGGCCATGCTACAGCGCATGGAATCCTACAAGCAAGCGCAAAACAAAATAGTCGAGCCCGATTGGGCCATTGTTGAATTTGGATTTAAACCCTTAGCCACATTACACATTCAGTCAGAGAATATTCAAGAGGATATTTCCGCCAGCTCGGCAGATAACTATTCGGCTATCATGTTTCAAATTGCCATTGGCGTGGTCATGCTTATCCTGGCCTGCCTCAACTATGTGAATATTGCCATTGTATCAGCTTCCAAGCGGTTTAAAGAAATTGGTGTTCGCAAAACCATTGGCGCTACACGCAACGTGATGATCATTCAGTTTTTAACTGAGAATGTAGTTGTCACTTCCGTAGCACTGGTTATCGGATTGGCATTGGGTATTTTGTTTTTTATTCCCTGGATGGAAAGTATGTTTCATTTCAGTATGGAATTTTCATGGACAGATCCCACCTTGTGGATGTACCTACCCGCTATTTTATTTTTCACGGGTATCTTATCGGGTATCTACCCTGCATTTTACATTTCGCGTTTTGAGGTCGTGACTATTTTGAATGGAACCTTGCAGTTTGGAAAACGCAATCCACTCACCAAAGTATTTCTGGGATTACAAATTGTGTTGGCGTTGCTGTTGATCACATCAGCCGTGTTGTTCACGCAAAATTCAAATTATGTTGCCAAACGCAGCTGGGGTTATAACCAACACCTGGCCTTGTATGTGGCTGTTCCAAATTATGCCAGCTTCGATCAACTACGCACAGCTGTTTCGCAAGACCCCGATGTACTTTCCGTTGCAGGCGCAGCTCAACATGTGGGACGAGGACATGCCACTACCATCATTCGTCTAGGAACCAGAAATGAATCGGTCGATGAATTGGCGGTGGATGCAGATTATCTGGAGACGATGGGTATTCAACTGGTGCAAGGAAGAAATTTTAAAGATCAATCCGAGAATGACAAACGATCGGTTATTGTGAATGAGTTATTCGCACAAACATTAAACCTGAGCGAGCCGGTTGGCGCGTCAATTAAGATTGACAGCGTTTCGTATGACATTATTGGAGTGGCCAAAGATTTTCATAGCTACAGTTTTTTTGAAAAACTCAAGCCTACGATTTTTCGGTTGGCCGATAGCAGCGCCTATCGCTACCTGGCTATGAAAATTGCTCCCGGACATGAACGTGAGGCATATCAACATGTACAAGCCAAGTGGGCTGGATTGAATCCTGAAGTTCCATTTGCCGGAGGCTATCAGGAAGATGTATGGGGAAATTATTACACCACCATGAATAACCACGCACGGTTTTGGAAAGTCATTGCCTTCATGGCCATCGTATTGGCGAGTTTAGGTTTGTATGGCTTGATCACACTAAACGTTTCGGGTAGAATACGCGAGTTCAGCATTCGTAAAGTGATGGGTGCCGGAGCGGGCAGCTTGTCTTACACCATTTCTAAAAATTATATCCTGTTGATTGCGATTTCCATTGCGATCAGCGCACCGCTTACGTATCAACTGATGCGAGCTATGTTTGATTTTGCGTACAGCTACCACATGCCAATTACTTTTACAAGCGTACTGATTGGCATTGCCATTTTAGTAACTGTTTTGCTCGCCACTATCTCAACTCAAATCCGAAAAGTAATAAAAGCCAACCCCGTGCAAGGATTGAAAGTAGAATAAGCTAGGGAATGATTTGGTTGAGCTTCGCCCACAATTCATTCTGAAAGGTGAATGGAACAAGCAGATTATCCGGCGCTTCGCCCATACGAACCATCACCAGTTTTTTGCTCGGCACTACATTGATCAGCTGACCATTTTTACCCATCGCAGCAAACATATCATCGGGTGCGTTGGAGGTAATTTCCGCAGGAAAAACTATTTGTGAACCCGGTGCCATAGATGATGCTTTGCCATTGAGCCAGGTTAAGTAGCCGTAGGATAAGTTGATATTTTGTGAGGTGGTCTTCATCAGTTGAAAATAATTTTCAGGAATCACCTGCGTAGCATCCCACTTTCCTTTGTTGAGTAACAACAAACCGAAGCGTGCCATGGAGCGGGCGTTGCTGTAAAATACATTGTTATACGTGTCTTTGATATAAAAACCGCTTATGCCGATTTTCGCAAAAATTTGTTCGCTTACAAATGAGTTGAGTGTTTTGCTGGTAGCACTGATAATGACGCCATCCAATAAAGTATACGGTGCATTGTGATATGCCCAGCGCGTGCCGGGGTCGGCTTTGTAGATCAAACACGCTTTATCCGTGCAGTCTTTATTGCCCGTGGAGTTTAGATCCGAGAAATCATCCAGCCCGGTCGTCATCGTGAGTTGGTGACGCACGGTAATTTTATTTTCTTGTGCCAGCGTGAGGCTCGTCCATCCCGTTCCGAGGTAATCCGAAGTTTTGGCATCTAAATTTATTTTGCCCAAACCTTCAGCAATCCCAACACAAGCAGAGGTCAACGTTTTTCCGGACGAAGCCCAATACCAGTTGCTGGTCGCGCTAAAATTAGTCGTGTTGTTAAATTCTTTTCCAAAATATTCTTCCATCACGATTTTGCCATCTACCAAAATCAGAAAAGCACGGGTGTTAGATGTTTGCAAGTAGGTTTTAAGGTCTGCAATTTTCGATTCATTCCACCCCAACGATGCAGGCGTAGCAGTTTCCCAGGTAGATGATGTAGTGGGCGGGAAGTACGTCTTGGCTGTAGCAGGGGCCGGTGGATTTGTATCGGATGAGCATGCAGTAATAATTAGCAGCAGCAAAGGGAAGTAGCGCATATTTTTTGTCAGACAAATGAGATGCGCGAAGATACAGATTTGTCTCCTTGTTCGTATTTTTAGAGATTACGAAAAAAGCATGTCGGTATTGGCAGAAACGTTACGAAAACATTCTACACTTTCTGAAAAGAAGATTGCTAAAGTGGTTGCTGCCTATACGCATTTCCCAACTAAACACAATCAAGTGCTCGTTCGAAAGGGAGACATTGCAAAATATTTGTATTTCGTAGAGAAAGGTTATTTGCGCGTATTTGTTACCGATGCCTTGGGCAATCAATTTACCCGATTTTTAATTGAAGAAGGTATGGAAGGCACCGCCTTTCCCAGTTTCATTTCGCAGCAAGTCTCTTCCGCTTCTGTGCAATGTGTGGGCAAAGCAGAGGTGCTGCGCATCAGCTACGACGAACTGCAAAAGTTGTATCAGGCTGTGCCAGACTTTGAGCGACTGTATCGAAAGATTATTGAGCGGGCGTATGTGGCATCGATCCATCGCATCGAAAGTTTAATTTCGATGACCGCACGCGAGCGTTACCTGCTGTTATTGAAAGAAAAACCAAAATGGTTTCAGCAGTTGCCAGCTAATGTCATTGCCGAATATCTCGGCATCACCAAAGAAACCCTTTCGCGTTTGAAATCGGCTAAGTGATTTTGTTGACATTTATCAACAGCTAAATAATCGCCGCTCTCGTTCTTTGCGCTAAACCCATACTCCACTTTCCTAAAACAGTGAGCAACTAAAAAAGATACCAATGAAAAAACCATCACCTCCTTCAAAAATTACGTTGGTCGCGGCCACACTTTTATCAGGCTTGCTCTGGTATTTCGCTATCGACATTAGCGGTCGGTTTGGTTTTTTAGTGTGGGTAGCACCATTACCCATCTTGTGGATTTCCCTTCAAACCTCCGGTCGTATTTCTTTTTTATGTGCATGGCTGGCTTACCTCTTGGGTCGTTTGAGTTGGGTTCCTTTTCTAATGGTGTTAATGCCTGTGGTGCCCACCATTCTCGTTACGTTGCTGCCACCTTTCATTTTTGGGTTTTCTATTTTACTAAATCGTTGGATCGTTTTGAAAAGTCAACGTGCATGGTCGGTGCTTGCATTTCCGGCCATAGCCGCGTCTTTCGAATTTTTAATTTTCAACAATCCCGTAGATGGCACAGCCGGAAGCCTTTCGTACACGCAATCCAATTATGTAACCATCATTCAGCTTGCATCTGTCACTGGCATCTGGGGAATTGTGTTTGTCGCTTCACTTTTTTCCGCAGCCGTTGTTATGGCTTGGCATTTCCGCGAAAACCGGAGCAAACAGATTTCTGTCATCGCCATGGCAGGAACCCTATTGTTAAGTGCAGGCGTGTTTGGCATCGTTCGTGTAAACCAAACTAAACCTCACTCCGAAGTGACTGTTGGCATCACCGCGGTCTCCGAAAGTTTGTATGGCAAGATGAGCGACATTGCCAACTTCGAGTCTGCGCGAAATCAAATTGTCAATCAATACATCGAGCAAATTTCTTCACTCGCCAAAAAGGAGGCACGTTACATTCTCTTTCCAGAAAAAGTACTTCAACTCACTAAATCGCAGAAGGACTCACTGCTTGCTGTTTTCGCCAACTCTGCAACACAACTTAACGCAACCATTATCGGAGGTGTGGCCACCAAGGAAGATAACACTTGGAGAAACCTCGTGCAGTTTGTTCCACCTGCAGGCGCAGCACAGCAATACCAAAAAAGATTTCATGTCAAAGGATTTGAAGGGCACTTCGAGCGCGGCACACGCGTTGGCTTGTTAACCAATATTCCGTTTTCGGGTGGCATGGCCATTTGCAAGGACATGGACTTTCCTACATGGTTGCGCGAGTATCAACAAGTCGATTTACTTTTTGTGCCTGCGTGGGATTTTGTGCAAGATGGTTGGTTGCATTCGCGCATGGCCATCATTCGCGGTGTGGAAAACGGATACACCATTGTGAGAGCGGGTCGTCAAGGGAGGTTAATGGTGAGTGACTACCGGGGCATTGTGGTAGCCGAAGCAAACGTAGAGAATGGAAAGGCGGCATCACTACTTGCCAAAGCACCGATCTATCATGTTGATACGATTTACTCCAATTGGGGCGATTGGTTTGGATGGTTCTGCATTTTTATCACTGCTTTTTTTATCGTTCGGGCTTTCGTTATCAGTCGAAGAAAAAATCAAGTCAATTGAGAAAGTAAGTTTTCAGTTTTATCATGCGGCCCCTCATCACCCGCCACACGTCGCCATGCGGCTTCGGCCGGGCTGTCGGCACTCGCCATCCAACACACATTCCCTTTCGGGCTCAAACAAATGCCTCCATCCCATGGCCAGGTGGGAGCCATTTACCAACTTTGGTTATCCATCGAGTTAGTTTCAAAAATATTTGCGCAACCAATTAATTGCATATATATTTGCAACTGAATGATTGCGCAATAAATAAGTGATAACAATGAGACGAGATGTTTTTCAGGCTATAGCCGACCCCACCCGCCGGGCTATTTTGGTATTGCTGGCCGCGCAAGCCATGACTCCAAACGCCATCGCCGAAGAATTTCACACCAGCCGACAAGCCATTTCAAAACACATTCAACTGCTGTCGGAATGCGAACTGTTGAAACAGCAGCAGCAGGGAAGGGAGATTTATTACTCCCTCGAAATCGAAAAAATGAAAGAGATTGACAAATGGCTCAGTCAGTTCAGAAAAGTCTGGGAAACCCGATTCAATCAACTGGACAAAGTATTATCAACCATGAAAAGACAAAAGAAATGAAAAACAATTTGCTATTTGATTTTACGCTGGACAAGCCGGCAAAAAAAAATGGTTTACGTAACCAGAGAATTTGGTGCCGAGCTTTCACTCGTCTGGGATGCGTTCACCAAACAGGAAATTCTCGATCAATGGTGGGCACCTAAGCCGTTCGAATCACGTACGAAAATTATGGAGTTCAAAGTGGGTGGACGAAGATTCTACGCAATGGTTAGTCCGGAAGGACAAGAAAATTGGCAACTTCAGCAGTACACGTCCATCACACCAAAATCCAATTTCAAATATTTTAGTGTTTTTGCTGACAAAAACGAGAACCCTCACTTACCGGGTTCCAATTGGGATTTGAGTTTTAGTGAACACAATGGGATAACAAAAGTCAGCATTGCAATCTACAATGAATCGCTGGAGCGATTAGAGAAAATGATTGAAATGGGCTTCCAGGGAGGATTTACAATGACATTGAATTACCTCGATGAATTATTGCAGCGTGAGAAAAAATAAACAAGTTTAGTTTATTGAGCTTTCGTTGTACCAGAGGTAGTTTCGATCGAGTGTATGTATTCTTTGCCTCTGCGTTCTGCAAAAATATCGGCTGTGAGCATGAGTGCACCTTGCAATAGCATGCCCACGCCAATGCCCAACCAAAATTCTCTGGAGGCTGCAAGGAAGATGAGCAACAAGCCGATCACGACAAAGGCTACTTCCACTACTTTGTAGATAGAGAAGTTTTTCATTACGGTGTCCATGCGAGGGCCTTCTGCATTTTTGAATGCGGCTTTGTCTTGTTGATACAGGGTTTCAACTTGGATGATTTGCTGATCGGTGCGCAAATAAACCGTGCTGCCGACCACAATCTGAATGATCCCGATCAGAATAGCGGGAATGGCAAATCCACGATAAAAGCTATCGCCCCATTTTACGAGAGCATAGACGGAGAAGCCAATCGTAAGAACCCCGAAAAGAATGAAAATCAGACTTTCGTTTTTTTCGGCTGTGAAGTAAGTTTTAATGAAGTCCATATCAAGTGAAGTAATATGTTGATTATTCTTTGAGTCGAATTTTTAAATCCATTTGTTCATGTAGTATTCTCGCCACTTCAATGGATTTTTTTGTTTTTCTGTAAAAAATGATATGCTTTCCTGATTTGTATCCTAGAATTTCAGGACTAATTTCAACGTATAATTTTCCAGTAAGCTTTCCGTCAGCTAAATTCTGGCATGCCTCTAAAAGCGAATAATAATACTTTTCGGCTTGAAGTTCGGACCAAACTTCAAACGTGTACTCCCAAATTTTAGAGAGATCTTCTAACGCTTTATTTGAAAGAGCGTATTTTGTCATTTTTACGTTTTGCAGATTTCAATTTTTCCAGATGTTTCTTGGGGTTGAATTCTTTGACCATGCCGCTTTCAAAACCTTCCTGAATTGCTTTTCGCAATGCAACCACTTTCGCTTCTTCTTCTTCCAATAAGCGAAGGCCAGCTCGGATCACTTCGCTCGCGTTTTTAAATCGACCGCTCGACACTTTACTGTCCACAAAACTTTCAAAATGGTCGCCTAAAGAGATTGAGGTATTTCGTCCCATGATTATTTAGTTTAAACAAAATTACCAAATTTTGGTACATTTTAGAAAAATTTCAGCCATTGGTAACCCAGATTAAATATAAGCTATCGACTAAATTGTTGCAGATGATGATCAATATGTTTGTAGATGAATTGGCCCCACTCTTTCCGCGAAAGCGAACCAAAAAAAGGGTGCGGAAATAAAATAGTGGCACCCATCACTTTATCCAAATAGGAGATCAATTCACCTTTTTCGGTTTCGATGTCTTTCGTTTGAAATGAATTTTTGTTCTTGTTCATTTCATTCGGTGTCATTGAACCTTTTGGCCACGGCAGTGCGGAGAAGGAAATCCATTTTACCAACGCAGTGCGCATCAGTGCCGGACCTTGCGGAACGGACGGAATTTCTCCCAATGCCAGTTGAATCTGTCTCTTGCAGTGTACCGCCATTTCTTCAAGGGTCATGGTACCCCATTTTCGTTTGCTGTGTGAGGAAAGAGCAGCGATGCGCTCTTTCAAATTCAACAAATCATTGGGATTCAAAATTGTTTTCATCGTATCGTAGTTAGATCTTATACGACTGGCGCACCATCGAGAAGAACCACGTCTCGGGCAACAAGCGTTTGAGGGGCAATAAAAGATTTGCAGGATATGCAATCGGGTAGCGCATTTTAGTAGAAGAGTCGTTGGCTGCCTTAAAAATCACACGCGCCACCGACTCTGCCGAAGCACCTTTGTCGCCGGCATCCATACTTACGGCCTCGCATTTTTTAACAAACTCGTTGTAGTCGTTGGTGTAGTCGGGTTTCATGAACGCACGACTTCTGCCATAGAATTCTGTTTTGATCGCGCCCGGCTCTACTAATTTAAGCCGGATGTTAAAGGGTGCCACTTCGTATTGCAGCGATTCTGTAAAACCTTCAACGGCCCACTTAGTACCATGATAGATGCTGTAGAGCGGAAAAGCAACACGGCCACCCACACTAGCAATTTGCACAATCGTTCCTTTCTTTTGTGTGCGCATGATTTTTACTGCCTCACGGGTGACGCGCATCAAGCCAAACACGTTTGTATCAAATTGTTTTTCGATGAATTCATCCGTCATGGATTCGAATACACCATCGGCTCCGAAACCCGCATTGTTTACAACCACGTCGATGGTTCCAAAGTCTTGTTGAATGGTTTCTAACGCTTTGTGAATGCTTTCGCTTTGGGTTACATCGAGGGCATAGAGTTTTACGTTGGGCAGTTTGTTCAGTTCGGTTTCTTTTTCAGGCGTGCGCATGGTGGCGGCCACATTCCACCCTTGCTGGCTAAAATAGATGGCGGCAGCTTTTCCAATTCCGGATGAACTGCCGGTAATAATGACGGTTTTTTTCATAGAGTTTGTTTGATGAATAAATATTCAGTTAATGGTTAAAAAAATTATTTTCGAATGCTGGCCCAGGCCATGCCAAAGAGTTCTTCTTTGAGTGCCGGCGTTATTTTGAGCGATCCTTCGTAGTGCAGTTTTACAATTTCGATAATCGGCCCCATCAGTTGACTGAGCACGAGTGCTACCGGAAGTTTTTTGATGAGCCCTTGCTTAATTCCAGCGGCCAACAAATCTTCCAGCGGTTTCAACAACAAATCGCCTTGTTGTTTGGTTTTCTTGGTCAGGTAGCTGGTATGTGTAAATTGTTCGATGAATTTCATGCGCTCCGGCTCATTCAAACTGATGGTGAAGTAGTTCCACCACAATTTTTTAAATGCCACCTGAAATGAGTCTGAAGGCTCGTACACAGCCATCATCTGTGTCACCTTACTTTTTTTCAGGTGATAGTACAATTCGTTTATCAGCACCTCTTTGTTTTTAAAGTAGATGTACAGCGTGCCAGTTGCCAATTTAGCTTCGCGCGCCACATCGGCCATTTTCAGGCCATTGAAGCCGGTTTCCAGCACGAGCCGCAGTGTTGCTTCGTAAATCGCGTCTATTTTGCTTTCGTCTTTCGGTCGTGCCATGGGGCAAATATAAATGAATAAATATTCATTTAAAAAGACGCAACCTCTAAAAATTTATTTTGAGTCGATGGAGAATTATTTTCCGGTGGAAATTTTCGCTTGCGTAAGCCGGTAGAAGAGAACGGCGGCGCGCTTGGCTTGCATGGAAATACTGCGCGGATCGGCTGTTTCGTTTACGGTATGCCCACCAGTAGAACGTAGTCCCAATCCATCAATGGCCATCTCAACAAATTCGGCTGTAAACGAAATATCGGCAGCGCCCGCTTTGCGCGGATGTACCGCCACCACTTCGCCATAGCCTAAATCTTTACTCACCTGGTTGAACTGACTGAGTAACAATTTATTTCCTTCGGTGGGAGCAAGCGGAGGGTAGCCTTCTCCAAATGTAATTTCAGCTTGAGTCATCGGGCGATGTTGGGCCACAATGGCCAGCATGGTCTCTTGTGTTTTCTTTAATTGCTCCGGCGACATGGCGCGTATGTCGCCCGTCACCACTACTTCTTTCGCTACGATGTTTCCTTTTCCGTAGGCTGTACCTCCGTCCATTTCTTTATCATGATTCACGGAGTTCCCTCCTAAAATGACTCCCGGGTTGAAGGTAAGGTTGGGCTCCGTAGAAAGTGTTTCATAAAAGCTGTTGATGATACGGGCTGCTTCGTAGATCGCACCCGCTCCAATTTTTTCGGTAAAGATTTGCGATGAGTGCGCGGGCACACCGCTTACGCGCAACGACCAGTTCGAAGAGCTGCGTCTCGAAATCACAGCCGTGCGCGGATCGCCGGCGCCATCTTCAAAGCCGATGGCAATGTCAGCGGCTTTAGCCGCTTCGATCAAATCATGTCGCGCCAGACTGAGCGGCTTGCCACTCAACTCTTCATCGCCCGTCATCACCACAATAATATTCATCGTTGAAAGTAAGCCCACTTCCTTCAGTGAGCGAAGGGCTTCGATAATCACCACATCACCACCCTTCATATCGCCAACACCCGGACCGGTAATGGTGGAGTCGTTGACGAACGTAAATTTTTGAAAGGGGCTTGATAACTCGAATACGGTATCTAAGTGCCCGATCAGCAACAATGTTTTTCCGTTGGTTTTGCCTTTGTGTTCAGCCACCAAATGACCGGAGCGGCCAAATGGTTTGCCATCCACCCAGCGTGTTTGGAAGCCCAACGCATCCAATTGTGCTTTAAAAATTTGGCCTACTTTGTAAACCCCTTCGAAGTTCATAGAACCACTGTTGATGTTTACCACTTCTTCCAGCAGGCGAAGCGCTTCTTTTTGGTGGGCATCCACCGATTGGGCAATCTTTCTTTCTGTTTTGGAAAGCTGCGCGAAGGTTGTGAGGTGAGCGGAGAATGCGACGAGTAAACAGGCGAAGAGTTTCATACGAAAGATTAGATACTCTTCAAATGTAGTTTTTTGAAGGTTAGTTTTCTAGCGATTCGAAAGAAAAACGGAATAAGCTCGGATAGAAATTTTATTGTTACGCCTGCCCCAGTGCTGCTTCGTCCATGTACAATATTTCCCATTGATGCCCATCCGGATCGGCAAAGCTGTGCTGATACATCCAGCCATGATCTTGCGCATCCATGTAATGACTGCCTCCGGCTTTGATTGCTTTGTCGACCATGGCCTTTACTTCTTCGCGGCTGCTGGCGTCGATCGCTAATAAAACTTCTGTATGCGATTTGGCATTGCAAATTTCTTTTTTGGTGAAAGTTCGAAAGAAGGGCTCCGTCAATAGCATCGCATAGATGTTTTCACCAATAATCATACACGCAGCTTTTTCGTCCGTGAATTGCGGATTGAATTGAAAACCAAGCTCTGAGAAGAAGTGCATCGAACGGGAAAGATCTTTCACCGGCAGATTTACAAATATTTTTGAAGCCATGACGAGTAGTTTTAGTGAGCAGCCTCCACGTGCTTTTTGAAATTATTGAGAATAGATTGCCAACCGTCTTGTTGCATTTCTACGGGATTCATGGATTCGGCCTCAAATGTTTCAACAACAAGGCAACTATTACCTTGTTGCGAAAAATCAATCGACACCTTTCTTCCATCGCCGATGGTATACGCAATCTTTTGATGAAGGATTACTTCATCGTATACACCACCAAAATCAAAACCAAAGCTACCGTCTTTAGCTTCCATTCGAAAAGAAAAAGCACCACCTGCTCGTAAGTCGTTGACTGCGTGCGGAGCGCACCAATCATCGGAAGCAAAATTCCATTTGGTGATATGCTCGGGTTCCGTCCAGCACTTCCATACTTTTTCGATGGATGCAGCAATAGTTGCTTGAATAGTTACAGTTGTATTCATTTAAGATTATTTTAAATTAGAGTTCGTAAAAAGTTTTTGCCACAACGGCACAAAAACACAAAGAGAGTTTAATAGCTTTTTCCTATCCGTAAAAAATCCTACGCATTTTCAAGTGCAGCTATGTCCAGTTTATTCATAGTCATCAGTGCCTGCATCACGCGTTGCGATTTGGTAGCGTCACTACCGCTCATTAGCATTCCTAGATTTTTAGGAATGATTTGCCACGAAACACCAAACTTATCTTTCAGCCATCCGCAGCGACTCTCCTGGCTCCCGCCTGCTGTTAATTGGTTCCAATAGAAATCAATTTCCTCCTGCGATTCGCACTCCACAACAAATGAAAAAGCTTCATTAAATTGAAAAGCATGTTCACCGGGGCCGTCCATGGCCATCATTACTTTTTCATTCAACACAAACTGAGAATGTTTAACTTTTCCGGGAGCGATTTCATTTTCCTGGTAAAGTAAAATGCCTTGAATTGTAGAAAGTGGAAATAGACTTGAATAATATTTTACCGCCTCCTCCGCTTTTCCGAATTGCGAACCTGTAAAAAGTAGCAGCGAACATATCTTCTGATTCACATCACTGTATTTTCCTTTCATCACCTGCCACGACACACCAAATTGATCCTGTACAAAAAAATATTTTTCACTCCAGTCGTAAGTATCCAAAGGCATCATCACCTGGCCACCTTGTGCCAACGCCGACCACAGTTTTTCAATTTCTTCGTCGGACTCACTGATTACAAACAAGGACGCCGAAGGGTTCAACTTGAAATGAGGTCCGCCATTGAGCCCCATAAATTTTTGACCTTCAATTTCAAAGTTCACTACCATGGGTGTGGCCACCGTTACTCTTGCGCTCGGAAAAAGCGTGCAGTAAAAATCTGCGGCTGCCTTGGCCTGACCGTCAAACCAAAGACATGAATAGATTTTGTTATTTACCATTTGCTAGTCTTTTGGGATTGTGGTTTATTTTTTTCGTTTGGTTGTGCTTTTGCTTTTGGTTTTCCCTTTAGTTTTTAGCTCCAGCTTTGCTTCGTTTTCTTTCATGCGAAACTTGACGATGCGAGCTACCAGCGCAGTGGGAATAGGTTCATCTATGGGAAACTGCACCGATCCTTTAGCACCTTTGTAACCGGCAAGCTCTTTTTTGAATTCTTGAATGCCCGCGCCGGTAGGGTAAAAACCGATATGATTTTTGTAGCCGGCAAAGTAAACCAGCACGCCATGATAGCGATACGCCGGCATGCGGTAGCTGATGATTTCTTCGGCCTTAGGTGCGGCCTTGCGGATGCACGCACGCAAAGTTTGCAACTTACCTTGTGTGACAGAGTCGAAAGAGTTGATATACGCATCAACGCTTTCGGATATATTACTATTCATAACTTGAAAATTGAAATTTTACATGAAAAGATGTTCTACAATTATATCAATACCAAAATTTAATCTTTTTGCGGCAAGGAACCATGCACCACACCTCATCGGGTTTCACATAAAGTTCCAGACAAAATCCATTCGGGTCCAAACGCGCATCTTGTAGCAACACATCGAAGGCGTTTTTAATAAGTTGAGGATTTTCAGCAAACCCCGCAATGCTTTGGCACAGGTATTTTCCGGATGAGATCACCACGGCCTCCAGTTCTTCCATCGCAGGTTCGCCAGCCAACAACTCAAAGCCGGCTTTGTAAATAATGGTGCCTTCCGGATTGGGCTTGGAAATACCCACCAACATTCTCTCTTTTGAGGGCAGCAGCGAATGAATGGTAGTAAAGGCATCCGTTATGCCTTCCGGGAAAGAGCGGGCCGTTACGCACAGCGCAGTGATGTCGTTTTTGAGAAACTTTTCTTCCATTTCGGTATCAATGCAACAAATGTCTTCTGTAAAGCCCTTAATTCGATGTGCAATTGCGACATCTTAAAGGGTTGATTGCGACAATTCACTGCCTTATATTCGTAGCATTAATTTTTTGTGATGAAACACATTTCTATTTTGATTCCCAAAGGTGCCGTAGCCCTCAGTTGCATTGATGGCGCCAACAATTTGTTTTCAAAAACAAACGAGTTTCTGAGAAGCGCTGGAAAGCCCGCGTTGTTTCAGGTAGAGTTGGTAGGGCTTACCAATCAACCCGAAGTGTATGCACGTGCCTTTGCGGTAACCCCGGATAAATCCATTCAGCAAGTCAAAGCAACAGATTTGATTATCATTCCGGCTGTGAATGGCGAAATGAAACAGGTGATTGAAGACAATAAAGATTTTTTTCCGTGGATTAATTTGCAGCATAAGAAAGGCGCCGAAGTAGCAAGCCTTTGTGTGGGTTCGTTTTTGCTGGCGGCCACCGGTTTACTCGAAGGTAAAAAGTGCTCTACGCATTGGTCCGCAACAGAAGATTTTCAAAAACTGTTTCCAGATGTCCATTTAGTTTCCGATAAGATCATTACGGATGAAAGTGGAATTTACAGCAGCGGGGGTGCCAACTCATTTTGGAACCTGCTTTTGTACTTATTGGAAAAATACACAACTCGTGAAATGGCCATTTTGTTTTCCAAGTATTATGAAATTGAAATAGACCGCCATACGCAATCACCCTTTATCATGTTTAAAGGGCAAAGTAGCCACGCCGATGAGCCGGTGAAAAAAGCGCAACAATTTATCGAGAGCAATGTGTCGGATAAAATTTCGGTGGAAGACCTTGCATCTAAATTTGCCATTGGGCGCAGAAATTTTGAAAGACGTTTTAAGAAAGCCACGAACAACACTCCGGTGGAATACATTCAGCGGGTGAAGATGGAAGCGGCCAAGAAGAGTTTAGAAACGAGCGGGAAGAATGTCAATGAAGTGATGTACGATGTGGGATACACCGACACAAAAGCATTTCGTACCGTATTTAAAAAAATCACCGGACTGTCTCCCATCGACTACCGAAACCGATACAACAAAGAGGCAATTCATCTATGAGTCCGACCGATCAGTATTTTTTAAAACAAAAATGTGTAATAGAATTTCTATTGCATAATTACGGATAAAGCAACTTTAATTACATCCATGCAAATGGTATGGTTTGTACTTACATCCAGGTATTGAAACTAACTTGACTAGCAAAAATTGATTTTCGTTTTCAGATTGCTACATTCGATTCGAAATTGAGATGTCATTGAAGCCTGAAGGTTTGTAGGGAATATGTAGAAGAAACAATTTACAAACAATAAAAAATAAGTCAGACTGAGTTATGAAAATTGCAATTATCGGAACCGGAAATGTAGGAAGTGCTTTGGCCCAACGCTTCGTGCAAGCGGGTCATCAGGTAAGCTTTGGTGTACGCGATGCATCTTCGACTAAATCGCAAAAGGCAAGTACAATTGCAGGCACAACCCTTCAGTCAATTGAAGCAGCAAGCGCTGCGGCAGATGTGATTGTCATTGCCACGCCACCCGAGGCAGTATTGACAATGGTTGATCAACTAGGTGATGTAAAGAATAAAATACTCATCGACACCACCAATTCCATTCGCACCAAGCCGGAACCTTATGCTACAGCCTATCACGCTTTGAAAGATTTGACGAAGTCGGTTAAGATTGTAAAGTGTTTTAACAGCACTGGTTTTGAAAATATGGCCAATCCGCTCTATCCTGATTTTGGTGGTATTGATATGTTTTGCGCCGGAGACGATAAAGATGCTAAGGCAGTAGCGCAAAATCTGGCGAAGCAAATTGGCTTTGCCGAGTGTTGGGATTTTGGGGGCGATGATAAAGTAGAGCTACTGGAAAAATTTGCGTTGAGTTGGATTAACCTCGCGATCATGCAAGGACATGGACGAAATCTGGCCTTCAAAGTCATCAAGCGCTGATGGCTTAGATAACGTAGGTTTGGCAAAACCTATACCGGGTTATTGCTGGCCGAACTCTTGACGACCTCAAATTTCTTTTTATACTTCAGAAAAAAGGATTCAAAATAGTGATAGGAGAAATGAGCCAATAAAATCGTGGACGATAGTATTAGAGAATAGACGAGGATGTACTTAGAAGTAGATTCCAAAGATAAGCCGGCAAGCAGTTTAGCATAGAGAAATATAACCAATGGATGGATCACGTATATTCCGTAGGATATCTTCCCTAAGAAATTTAATGGTGATAGTTCTAAGTTAATAATGCGATGTTTTAATTGGATTTGTCCGATGATGATGAGAACGGCAACAAGAGAGATAAACTCATTGTCAACAACAGAAGCCAGATGATATTTATTGATCGCAATCAGTAACATGATCAGCCAACAAATAGCTTGAGTCCATAGATTGTCGGCTAGTTTTAAAAACAATGAATGTTGCTGTTTATAAAGAATGGCCCCCAGCGCGCCCATCATCATACAATGAAATCGGTTCACATTGATTATCGTTTCGAGGATTGAATTTGGGTATAGGACGTGGAGCGTTAATTTTAATCCAACGATACCAATGATTAAGAAAAAGATGGGTTTAATCAGTGAGCCGGTTATTTTATTAAACCAAGGCCATAAAATATAAAATTGCTCTTCCACGCCAAGCGTCCAGTAATGATCGATAAACGCAACGCCAGCCCCAAAAATGAATGGAACATTGGCAGCATAAAAGACAGTTAAAAAAAGCGATTGAAGGTTAAGGTCAATGTTAAAAGATAGAATTACCACTAAAGCGATAAGAATATAGAGGTAGTACAATGGCCAAATTCGTAAAATTCTCCTCCAATAAAACTTTTTGACATCAATGTTTGAATCTCTTTTTCAGCTTGAAGCAAATAGGTGATTAGGAACCCACTTAGTACAAAAAAGATAGTTACTCCATAATTGGCCAACGCATAACCTTTTGGACTACCGTCGGGCAACGTTCCAAATAGGTTGGGGTTTAAGTTAAATTCTTTTAGATCGGTTGTGATGTGAGAAAAGAAAACAGCAATGGCTGAGATAGCTCTAAGACCATTCAACCCGGGAAAATAGATTGCTTTTTTACTCATGTACTTTCAATCTTAACTTGCATGGATTTCTACCGCTGTAATTTAAAGGTTTATTTTCACGTATATTTAAAATACTAAGTTCTATCCAATTAGAATGTAAGGTTTATTCAATTGTATGGGCCACTTTTTAAAAGAGTTTTCAATGATCGTTTTCAAATTTAGTTGCAGCATGTTGTCTGTTTCTCATAAGCACAGATTTGAGTACGCAATCCTTCCTTTGGTTGAAATCCTTCTGATTCATCAGCAAATTAAAAATGGAGTACAAAGACTATACCCTGAAGGCTCGCATAACGGATCTTGAATTTTTTCGTGAGCGTCTCAAGAAACTCAACGCTACTTTTATAGGAACCGATCACCAGCGCGATCATTATTTCTCTACACCCAAAGGAAAGTTGAAGTGGCGACAAGGCACCATTGAAAATTTAATTACACATTACGAGCGAATTGCCGAAGAAGGCGCGGAACGAACCATTGTATATCGCTACGACTTAAATCCTACACCGGAAGATTTGGATAAGCTGAGTCGTTCAAGTGAATTAATTCAGATCATTGAAAAAACGCGTCACATCTATTTGATCCGGCACATCAAAATCCACCTCGATCTTCTTCCGTCAGGCGACCAGTTTATCGAAATCGAAGCCATCGACCGCACGAATCAGTTTAGCCATTCTGAATTAATCCAGCACTGCAATGACCTTCAGCAAAAATTGGGTATTCCTTCCGAAAACTGGATTCCAACCGGCTATTTTTCCGGCTAAATGAATTTTAAAGTATTGATATTTAGATAATTACGTAAATATATGTATATACAACAATTGTATAAACTTTATTTGTACATTTGATGTTGTAAGGGCATATATGAAGAGATCAGATTTTATTAAAACAGGAATCTTATCCACCGTCTCGTTGGGTTTGGCTGCTTCCGCAGAATCCAAAGCCGATGCACCGGAGCTGGTAGGATTCAATCATTTACCCATTAAAGAAACAAAAACGATGAACACAGTATTGCACAAGGCTGCTACGCGCGGTCACGCCAACCACGGCTGGTTAGACACCAACCATACCTTTAGTTTCGCTCACTATTATGATCCTACTCGCACGCATTTCGGAAAATTACGCGTGTTGAACGATGATTTTGTTGATGGCGGCATGGGCTTCGGCACGCATCCCCACGACAACATGGAAATCATTTCGATTCCTCTCACGGGTGATCTCGAACACAAAGACAGCATGGGCAACGTGGCGGTGATTCGCCAAAACGATGTGCAGATTATGAGCGCAGGCACGGGCATCTATCACAGCGAGTACAACAAGAACAAAGATTCGAAAGTAAACTTTTTGCAAATCTGGGTTTTCCCAAAAGAACGCAACATCACGCCCCGCTACGATCAGATTACCTTCAAGCCGGAAGATCGCGTAAACAAACTGCAGCAAATTGTCAGTCCTTATAAAACAGATGATGGTGTATGGATTAATCAGGATGCCTGGTTCCATTTGGGAAATTTGAAAAAAGGTTTTTCAACTTCGTATGACGTAAAGTTGAAAGGCAATGGCGTATATGCCTTTGTCATTCAAGGCGATGTGACCGTCAACGGTCAATCACTGAATAAGCGCGATGGCTATGGCTTGTGGGATGTAGAGAAACTAGACATCGTAACCGACAGTGATGCAGAGTTGTTGTTGATGGAAGTGCCCATGAACTAATCGAACAAATCCATGAACCCATTGCACATTCTCATCATCGGACGCCACCCGCAAATTATGGAAACCGTTGTGCGGTTGATTGAAAGTCAGCGCGGTTGGAGTGCCAAATGCGCACTGACCGATGAAGAGGCGATAGCTCTTTTTCAACAAGAAAATTTTGATCTGGTGCTGTTCGGCGGAGGCGTAGAAGAAACATCGGAGGAAAAGTTGAAAGAAAAATTTTTGATGAAGAACCCGGCAATCAAGATCATTCGACATTATGGAGGCGGCAGTGGCTTACTCTTCAATGAAATTCACGAAGCCCTTGCTGAAACATCAAAATGAATTTTGTAGCAAATAATATCAAGTAAGTGCATCTCTAAAAACTCAATATTGCCTTCTCTTGTGGAGAAGGGAAAGCAGGTAAATAGAACAAAGGTTTTTAGAGATCACTTTAAAATCTAAACATTCGTAAAATATGAAATCACGCAGTGTTTCTCGTTTACTTTATGCACATCAAATGGATATGGGTGGCATGCCCATTCGCCAGCCGTTGCCTACACAAAATGTAGAACAGATCGATCCGTTTTTGTTACTGCATCATGCCAATATCAAAGCACCTTCGCATGTCGAGCCGGATCATGCCGGTGTAGGTCCGCACCCACATCGTGGTTTTTCTCCGGTCACGTTTATTTTTCAGGGTGGTGTGCACCATCGCGATAGCCGGGGAAATGACAGTGTGATTTATGCAGGCGGAGCACAATGGATGAATGCAGGCATGGGCATTATTCACAGCGAACGACCACCGCACGACATTCATGAAATTGGCGGGCGGCAGGAAATCATTCAGTTGTGGATCAACACCCCGGCAAAAAACAAAATGGATCAGCCGGCTTACTTTCCGTTGAGCGCGGAAGAAGCTCCGAAAGTAACATCTCTTGATGGCCTTGTCACCGGAAAAGTTTTTTCAGGTGAAGTGCTGAATGTGAAAGGCCCCATTCCCTCGCAAGCCGTAGTGAATGCTGCGACATTCGAATTAAAGAAAGGTGGAACTATTTCGATTCCCATTCCACCTTCCCATAACGCGTTCATCTATTTGTTAGATGGTCAGTTGAAAGTAGATGGATTTGGTTTAGTAGATGCTTTGCATATTGTTCATTTTAAGAATGATGGCGAAGGCATCGCATTCACAGCCGTAGAGGATACACGCATTTTGTTTTTGACAGGCGAACCGTTGAATGAAGAAGTGGTTTCGTATGGTCCTTTTGTGATGAACAACCAAACACAAATTATGGAAGCCATGCGCGATTATCAGATGGGAAAAATGGGTGTACTCATCGAACATTAATTCACAAATTTATATCAAATTCTAACGAAACGGATTTATGGAAACACAACAACTTACCATTCGTCAGGCGCTGAAAGGTGGTGCCATTGCCGGCTTAATTGCTGTAGGCCTTAACAATGTATGGACACTCATTGCTGGAGCATTCGGGGCAAACATTCCCGCTGGTTTTTTTATACCGGTAACTATCTCTTCAATTTTTCCATTGCTGATCGGTTCGATCATTTTCTTTTTGATGATCAAGTTTTTGCCCAAAGGAAATGTATTCTGGCTAGTGTTATCGATTGGATTTACACTCATTAGTTTCTATCCGGTTTTCAACACACCAGCTCTTCCGGATGGCACCAAGTTGGATGATACGTTTCCTTTGTTGGTTGGGCCGATGCACGTCATTTCAGGAGTATTGGCCGCATGGGGAATTCCCAACTGGGCAAAGTAATTGAAACAAGCTTTGAACTTCTCACCTGAAATATTGTTTGAGTTTTCAAATTAATCAGAATTAAACGATACAATGGAAAAGTCAAGTGCTATTGAGCAGCCCTTATTAGAAGTCATCGAGCGAAGACGAAGCAGTCGCGCGTATGCAGATAAACCGGTAGAACCCGAAAAAATTAAAGCGTTGTTTGAGGCAGCGCGCTGGGCACCATCCAGCAGCAACGAGCAGCCCTGGGTTTATCTGTATGCTACAAAAGAGCAATCTGAGTTGTGGTCAAAACTTTTGAACACCCTGTTGGAAGGAAACCGAATCTGGGCGAACAAAGCACCGTTGTTGGTGATGGCGCTAGCGCGAAAGAATTTTTTAGCGAATGACAAGCCCAATGGATCGGCCCGATACGATTTAGGCGCCGCGAACGCATTTTTGTCGCTGCAGGCTACGGAGTTGGGATTGAATGTTCATCAGATGGGCGGATTCAATCGCGACACAGCCAAGATGGAATTGAATATCCCTGATACACATGAAGCAGTTGTTGTAATGGCAATCGGTTATCCGGGTGATGTGGACATGCTCGCTGAAAATTTTAAATTGCGTGAAGCTGCACCACGCGAGCGCTACGTGCAAGACTCGTTTGTTATGAACCAATCATTTTAATATGGCCATTGCATCCATCGGCAAAGAACATTTTCTCACGGAAATAATTTCCGGAGCAAAACAAGTTGTGGCCGATGAGCCGGAAGAATTGGGCGGAACGAATAAGGGTCCGGCACCGGGGGAATTTTTATTAATTTCGTTAGCTTCGTGTACGGCCATTACCATTCGCATGTATGCTGACCGCAAAAAATGGCCTGTAGAAAAGATTACCGTAGAGGTAGATTTTGAAAAAGTAGCTAACAAAACTATCTTTAAAAGAGAGGTGCAGTTGGAAGGAGATTTAACCGAAGATCAGCGCACGCGCTTGTTGCAAATTGCCAATGCGTGTCCGGTGCACAAAACACTCACCAGTCCGATTGAAATAGAAACTGTTTTGAGAGATTGAGTTTATTATCCCTTACTCTTAACCTAATTTTCTTCTATGAAGGACATCACCAAAAAATACACCAACGGAGAAGTTACCGTAGTTTGGAAACCGAACGAGTGCATACATTCCACCATTTGCTTTAAAGGCTTGGGCGAAGTATTTGATCCAAGCAAGCGCCCGTGGATTACACCCGAAGGCGCGACTACAGAAAAGATAATTGAACAAGTAAAGAAATGTCCTTCTGGCGCACTCAGTTACTATCTGAACCGCGATGAGGATGACAAGGTGAAGGTAGAAGCGGAAACTATTGTTGAAACCATGCCCAACGGGCCATTGCTCGTTTACGGAAATGTGGCGATCAAAGACAAAGAGGGAAACCTGACACAAAAAAATAATGTAACCGCTTTTTGCCGATGTGGCGCTTCATCCAACAAGCCATTTTGTGATGGAAGCCATAAGAAGATAGGTTTCGAAGGATAGCCCATCATTTGACAACTAATTCCATAGCTTTACCGAAGGATGCAGTGGCTCAATAGTACAGGAATAGCGATCTCTTTATTTTTCAGTTTTTTTATACTGGTCAAAAAGAATCGTAAAATGACGGATTACTTATTAATCCTCATCAATCTGCTTACCATCAGTTTTTTTGTTCTTGATATAGTTGCCCGCGTTCAGCTAACGCCGCTGATATTTTTCTTCCAAAGCGTAGCACCGCTACTCCTCTTTCCGGTTTATCTCATTTTCGCCTTAGAAGCAGTTCAGCACAAAATTGTAAAGACCAATCAATGGATTTGGTTTTTTGTACCATCGTTGGTGAGCACCATTTTTTTCACCAGCGACTTATTTTTTTCCAATCACTACAGTTTTGAAGAATTACAAAAACTGTACGAAGAACCGCCCACCAGTTATCATATCGTTTACAAAGGAAACCAGATCGTATTTTTAGTATCGCTTGGTTGGCTATTAACACAGTTGCGCAAGTATAGCCGTCAAATTAAGGAACAGTTTTCCTTCATCGATCCCATTCGATTAAACTGGCTGAAGCAAACAACCTGGGGATATTTTGTAACTACCCTGGTGATCCTCATGATTTTCATAACCTCCAATTTTCAATGGATCGCATTTGATATTCATACCGCCTATTCATTGGTTAGCTTTTGCATTGTGTTGTTGGTTTTCTATGCCAGCTTTCATGGTATTGGTCAGTATACGGCAGTTGAGGTGTATGGTCGGGCGGCAGCCGATTCGGTGGCTACCACTGAACCATTGGTGGACGAGCAGCCTCAGAAGTACAAGGCATCTTCTCTTACCTCTGAGGAGCAAAATGATATTTTTCAAAATCTGGTTGCTTTATTTGAAACCCAAAAAAAGTACCTGGAGCCCAAAGTCCAGCTTCAGGAAGTGGCCGATGCACTTCATGTATCTACCCACCGGTTATCGCAAACCATCAATTCAATTACCGGAAAGACCTTTTACGATTTTGTGAACGGCTACCGGGTAAAACATTTGCAGAAACTTTTGTCGGAGCCATCCAATAAAAAATTCACCATCCTGGCCATGGGCCTGGAGAGCGGCTTTAATTCGAAAGCCTCCCTCAACCGGATTTTTAAAGACGAAACCGGACTTTCCCCAAAAGAATATCAGCAGAAATGCTCTGCAAACCTGACCGAACCTTAGGCTCAGGTAAAATCAAGTCTCATCTTCTAAAAACAGGTCTCAACCGATCATTTAAGGCGATTTCGGTTGCCTCTTACCAGATTTTTGTGCCACACAAGCGACTACATGCTTGTGGCTAAAATTGATTTTATGCAACGAAAAGAATTTCTCCTAACAAGCGGTATGCTCCTGACTACTGCTATGCTTGCGTCTTACGCAATGCCCCGCCACGGTGAGTCAGATGAAGTAGAAGATGTACAAAAAGTCAGAAGGCCCAACCCGGATGATTTTAATGAGCCAGTTCTGAAGGCTATCACCATCGGCATGAATGCTCCCAATCCACACAACACGCAGGCCTGGAAATTTAAAATCGTCAGCGCGTACGAGACTTTATTATATGTGGATGAGAAGAAAATTTTGCCAGCCACCGATCCACCGGCACGCCAAATTCATATTGGGTGCGGCAGTTTCATTGCCATTTTTAAAATGGGAGCAGCTAGTCTGGGCTACGATACCGAAGTTGAATACTTGCCCGATGGTGAGTATGCGCATCATGAAATTGGAAATAAACCCGTTGCAAAATTGAAGTTGATTCTGAGGGGCGTTTCGAGTGATCCGCTTTACAAGCATGTTTATCACCGTCAAACTAACCGGGGCATATACTTTGGGGAGTTGATTACTGAAACTGAATTTAAAGAGATTCTCCGACGGGCAAATGCAAATCATTGCCAATTAAAATTACACAACGATCCGTCGGAATTGCCTTCCCTCTTGGAGATTTTGTTTAAGGGAATGGAGGTTGAATGTCACGACCGGAAAGCGTATGATGAATCACGTCAATGGTTTCGGGTTAAGTCTGACATTGAAGAAAAGAGAGATGGCATTAACCTTCGCACCAATGGCATGAAAGGCTTGAAGCGTTGGATTGCGGAGACTGTGCTGAGTAACTATTCGGAGAAAGTTTGGCACAATGAAAGTAACATCTCTACCTACTTAAAAAACTACCATGAAGTAGTGCTGTCGTCAAAAGGTGTTGTCACGTTTTTGACGGAGCGCAATCAACAAATGGATTGGTTGAAGTGTGGAGAAGATTTTGCGCGTTTTCAAATGGCAGCGTATGATCTGGGCTTTGTGATTCAGCCGCTCAGTCAAGTGCTGCAAGAATTTGAATCGATGAAAACGTTGCGAGAAGAATTCACCAAACGAATGCTGGTTGCCGATCCGGCTAAAATTCAAATGGTGGTACGCATCGGCCGTGGAAACCCGATGGAATATTCGTACCGAAAACAAACAAAATATCTTTTAATCGAATCAAAATAATTTTAAACAAAAACAAACAACGCAATATGAAAATGAAAGGAAGAACAATCGTAGGCTTGATGGTGATGGTACTTTTTAGCTTTACAATACAGGCACAACAAACCTCAGACGAGAAAAGATTTAGCCTCGTGTTTGGTTTAAATCAACCTGTTATTTTGCGGGGATTTAATTTTGAAGGTAACTACTGGATGAAAAAATGGGTGATTGATTATTCGCATGGATTCAATCTTCATGCAGATGGAAAATTTGTGGCGGAAGAATACGAGCGGCAAAAAGTAAATTTTCGCATCACGCATTCTCTGGGCGTGGGAATAGGTTATCGATTTACACGTTCGTTCAACCTTCGCTTCGAACCGAAATGGCATATGTATGAAACGTACTACGAAGGCCAATCAAATAATAGCATTGTAAATTTTAGTACGTACACACTGGGTCTAGGTGCATATTACCGATGGATGCCATTTGAAAAGAAGGAAGGATTTGCAAAAGGAATTACCATTGTGCCAAGCGTTCGCTATTGGCATAAAGTAGGAAGTTCACTCGATCACGATCAGTTTTCATATTCTAATACGCTAACCAATCAAAATGAGGTTTTGAAGGCTCCCAACATCGGAGCGAGCAATACACCATGGATTATTAACATCAGTGTAGGTTACACTTTCTAGTGAAGGTGATGGTGGGTTAGCCGAGTGGCAGGGAGAAGGTTACGCGTGTTCCAACTTTGGGTTTGCTGGAAATGGAGAGTTCTCCTCCATTTCGTTTGATAAAATCTTTGCAAAGCAACAGCCCGAGCCCCGTACCTTTTTCCTGATCGGTGCCCACTTTGGTAAAGTATTCATTGGTGTTCAAAATCAGGTCTACCTCAGCTTGGGTCATGCCAATGCCATTATCCTGAATGGAGATGAAACAAAATTTGTTTTTGATTTCTGTGGTTATCACCACCTCTCCATCACGTTTAGAAAACTTAATAGCATTGTTGAAAAGATTGCGAAGTATCAGATGGACTTGATTGATATCGGCCAGAACGAATACCGGATTTTTACTATCCGATTTCACCACCAGTTGTTTGTGGTTGGCCGCCTCTTCCGAAAGATGAGCCACATCATCAATCACCGAATTAATATTGAAAGAAACAGCTTCCGTTTTAATTCCTTCCATTTGCCCCATCGACCAATTCAATAAGTTTTCGAGTGTGCGCTGCGTTACGTTCAGGTTCGATTTCAACTTAACCGATAATTCGACAAACTCTTCGGGCTTCACTATTTTTTTTGTCACCAAATCCAGCAGCATATAAAGATTCTTAATCGGGCCCCGCAAGTCGTGGCTGATTACCGAAAGCAATTTTGATTTCAGTTGGTTGATTTGATGCAACGAGTCTGAATGCGATTGAATCTCTTCATTTTGCAATTCAATCTCTTGATTTTTGGTAGCCAGCGCTTTGTTTAGTTCCAGTTGACCTCCGCGCATGCGCCAGAAAAGGTACGAGAGCAAAGCCAGCAGCACCATGATGGTAGACACGGATAGTAATAGTATTTTCTGATTCTGCGCGGTTTTCTTTTCAATTACGTTTTCATCTTCCAAAAGACGAATAAGGTGTTCTTTTTCTTCCAATTCATATACCGCCTGCATCTCTTGTGTTTTCACATTTTTTTCGATGCTATACAAACTGTCTTTAAGAATCGAAACTTGTTTTAGCTCATCAATGGTTTGCGCATTTTGATTTTTTGATTGGAAGATTTCCGCCAGCAGCGTGCGGATTTTAATGGTGTTTTGCAGATTGTTTAATTCTTTGTTTGAGCGCAGGCTTTTGTTTAACAGGTCAAGTGCCGCTGTTGTGTTACCCAATTTCCACTCAATCAATCCCGCCTGATACAAGGTAATTCCAAGTCCGCGCCGGTTTTTAACGAGACTATCGAGCAATAGAGCCTGATGAACATACTTTTTACTTTCGTCTAGTTTCCCCAACTCAAACAACAACCGTCCTTTCCGGCTATACAACACGCTAATGTTCAACGAATCGTTATACTTCTCATACATCTGAATACCTTGATTGATGCACAGCAATGCAGAATCATACTTTTTTTCTTCCACCAGCAGGAATGATTTTTCGCGCATGACTTCGGCCAACAATTTTTCATGATTGTGTTGCTGTGCTAGTGACAGTCCTTTGTGAATGTATTGACGTGCAAGCGCGTAGTCTTTCATATCGGCAAAAGTTCTGCCCAATGCAATCAGACATTCGCCCCAATGGTAGATCTGCGTAGAGTTTTCATAAATTTTTAAAGACTTAAATGCATACTTGGTGCTCAGCTGATAATTGCCTTTGGCCCAATGTGCACGTGACAAAACATAATAACTGAAGGCCTGTTGTCGAACAGAACCTCTTTTCTCAGCGAGTTGAATGGCTTTGGTTGAAAGTACGATGGACGAATCCGGAGTAGCCAAGTATTGCTGCAGCGATTTAAAATTAAGTTTGGCAATGGCGATACTGTCTTGCGACTGCGAAAATGATGCTTCGCTGTTAATCAACAAAAGCCCCATCCAGAAACCAACCAGGGAAAGTCGCATTGAATTGTTTAATACAGCCTCTAAATTCATAAATTTTACGGATAGGTAGCTCGAAGCACAACTAATTTATTTTATTGAAGGCATTTATTCACAGCGCGGGAATAGTACTATTTGAAGGCCGATTGCTATTTTTGTTATTCGAGAAAATGGGTATTTAGCTCAGCTGGTTTAGAGCACTACCTTGACAGGGTAGGGGTCACAGGTTCGAATCCTGTAATACCCACTTCATTACGTTTTCGATTGATTTCGGTTAAGAAATCATCGTTTCATGCAATCTTCAAATACAAGTGACCCCTTTATTGCGTTAATGGGGTAATTTTAACAATAAAATCAATTTTTTATTTGATTATGAGATTGTGGTGGTTGGTATTTTTAGTTGTTTTTCCGATTGTGACGAATGCGCAAACGTACAACCTAACGGGATTTGTTAGCGACAGCACTGGGACAGCCCTGTCTTTGGCTCATATACAAGTATGGGCACCCAAAAAGAAAACGGTCGCGTCCGGGCAGCATGGGGATTTTGTCTTTACAGTAAATCCAGGCGAAGTACGTGTTGAAATCTCCTACACGGGATTCAAAAAATTGTCACGTTCTTTTTTTGTCAAGTCAGATACTACCGTCTTTTTTCAACTAGAAAGTAAGGAAGAACAACTAAGCGAAGTCGTCATATCGGCTGACCGCACATTCCAATCCGATCAATTCGAAACCACTCGCATGAGCACTAACACGCTCAGCGGAAAAGAAATCAGTAGCATCCCCGTGTTAGGCGGTGAGGCCGATTTAATCAAAACATTGCAATTGATGCCGGGCGTTACGAAAGGTGCCGATGGCACGACCGATTTGTTTGTTCGTGGTGGGGCTGCCGACCAAAATTTGGTTTTGCTCGATGGCGCTCCGGTTTACAATACCGGCCATCTGTTTGGCTTTCTTTCCGTTTTCAATCCAGATATTTTAGATAAAGTAGAATCGATTAATGGCGCATTTCCCTCAGAGTACGGAGGCAGATTGTCCTCGATCTTAGATGTGAGTTCGAAAAACAGCTTCCCAACCAAAACAAAAGTTAAGGGAAACATCGGATTGCTCGCCACACGATTGATGATCGAACAACCGCTCGTAAAAGATAAACTGTCCGTTTGGGCAGCCGGAAGAAGGACGTATGTCGATCAAGTGGTGAAAGCAGTAGGCCAAGAGCTACCTTACTATTTCTATGATTTCAATGCCAAAGTTATGTATCGGCCGAGCGCGAACAGCCGCCTTGAGATTACTTTTTATGAGGGCAACGATGTATTGAGTTTTGCCAACCTTCCGCGTGCCTCTTTGCGCAACAGAAATGTTTCCAACGAGTTTGTATTAGGCAATTCCTCACAAACACTTCGCTGGGACCGCTACTACAAAAATTTTAGTTCGTCACTTTCTATTTATAGAACCGTGTTTAGGTATTCGATCCAAAATACTTATTTAGAAAACAAATTGTCGGTCAACTCAAGTATTGAAGACTTTGGAGGTAAGTGGGTTTTGTCTTCTGATTCCATAAAAAAACAAATCTCCTTTAAAACAGGTATTGAACTTATTCAACATCAAGTGGCACCTAACCGCATCAACACTAGCGGGGAGATTTCAGAATTGCTAAAAACAAGTGCTACTACTCCTCAAACTTCTTATGAAACGAGCGCCTTTCTTCAAGCTGATGGACTCTTGCTTCCTAAACTGCGCTACAGTGCTGGTTTAAGAATTTCTTCTGCCTATGTCGACCAGACTTTTTACTACAACCCTGAGCCAAGAATTGCTTTTCGATATACTTTGGATTCCGCCACGGCCATCAAGTTTAGCTACTCTCGCATGTCTCAATATTTGCATCGGGTATCAAGTGCTGCGGTAGCGTTCCCAACGGATATTTGGTATCCCGTTACCCGAAATGTAAAACCGCAAACTGCCGATCAAATCGCACTAGGAATTCAACGCACATTGCCTCATCAAAACTTATATGTAAGTGTGGAAGGTTATTACAAATGGATGAATCAACTCATCGGCTATCGCGAAGGCGCAAGTCTTTTATTAAACGTAAATTTTGAAAGTCAATTAGTGCAAGGGCAAGGGCGGGGATATGGATTAGAATTTCTTTTAAAAAAAGAAGCCGGAAAACTTACCGGGTGGATCAGCTATACATGGTCGAAAGCCGAACGACAATACGATGCGGTCAATAGCGGACAGTGGTTTTTGGCTCGGTATGATAGGAGGCACAACGCAGCCTTGGTAATGAACTACCAGTTTTCGAGAAAGTTGTCTGTCTCTACTGTGTTCGAGTTTATTTCAGGCTCACAATTCACTCCCGTTATTGGTCAGTATGCCGTGCCTTCACCTACCTTGGTCGGCGTTGATTTGATTCCGGTGTATGCCCCTATCAATTCAGTTAAATTGGCAGACACTCATCGATTAGATCTGGGAATAAAATTTCGGCCCAAGCCAGATAAAAAGTTTCAGGGCGAGTGGTTTGCCGGAGTGTACAATATTTACAATAGAGCGGCACCCATTGGTGTATTTATTATGTCGAATGGAGACGGTTCATTTCGGTATGAGCAGCCCGGACTTTTTGGATTATTACCTTTTGTAAGTTATGGATTCAAATTTTAGAAAATTAAGCGTGACGTGTTCAACACATGGTGGTTGGATGTTGCTAATGTTGGCGGTTTTAAGTAGCTGCATTCCAAGTCCGCTTACGGTAGATAACATCGAGCAGTTGAAACCCAAAATTGTGGTGTCCACACAGGTGGCACCTGCGGGCACTTTGATTGTGTTGATAACCCGAAGCATCGGTGCGCTGGATGCGGGTCGTGGTAGCGATCCGCAAACGTTGATTAGCCAGATTACCCTGGATAGTGCAGAAGTAGTGCTCAAGCACAATGGCATAACTGATATACTTCCTGATTTAGGCAATGGCCTTTACGGGAATGTAAATTTGAATTTAGTGCCGGGACAGGATTATGAGTTGATAGTAAAAACCAAAGAGCTGGGAGAAGTTTCTGCTGTTACCCAACTGAAAGCGCAGGTTCCATTCGCAACCGTAAATGCATCTCTGTATAATTCCATCTATGATTCTCTGGCGCAAGTCAGCTACAGTCTGCAAGATCCGCAAGGGCCGAATTGGTACATGATCAATGTGCAAAAATATTCGCAAGCCAATCAGATCACATCGTATTTGAATCCACGTGTGTTCACACGTCTGGTGCGCGACAGCATTTACGATGGAAAAATTGTGCAGGAAGAATTTAAAGTTCTTTTTCGAAAGTTTTCGAAAGGCGATACAGTGGCTGTTTTTCTATCCAACATCAGCGAAGAATATTATGGTTTTCTGAAAGCCAGAAACGACAGACGCTACAACTTGAGCGCCTTTGCTTCCGAGCCACTCAACTTCAATTCAAATGTGAAGGGTGGGCTAGGCTATTTTAATTTACATGTGCCCGATGCCAGAATATTTGTGCTGGAATGAAATTGTTTAGATTGCACCTCCATTATCTTACACCTCCTATGCGCTTACTTGTTGCTTGCTTATTCGCTTTTTTTATTTTTTCATGTCAACCAAAAAAAACCGAGACTCAATCAAAAGATTCCACGGCAACAAAGCCTGCGAAAGATGAAGCAGCCATCATTGGAGAACAATCAGAAGCCGATTCGTTGAAAGGCAGCGTGCGTGCCCGCGCATACGGAACAATAGGAACAGCAGAAATTAAAATAGCGTATTATTCACCCGCTGTACGCGAACGAATTATCTGGGGCGGACTCGTGCCATTTGATAAGGTGTGGGTAACGGGTGCGCATTCTGCTACCAGCATTGAATGTAATCAGGCATTAATCATCGGTGACAAAGAAATTCCTGCCGGCAAGTATGCATTCTTCACCGTTCCCGGCAAAAAAGAGTGGACCATCATCATCAATAAAAACTGGCGGCAACACCTTACTGACTCGTATGATGCAAAAGACGATTTGGTACGTGTGAAAATAATTCCAGAGGTCGAAAATAAAAATCAAGAACGCTTGAGATACGTAATCGAATCGGAGTCTGCTACGCAAGGCGAAATTGTTGTGTACTGGGAGAAGCTAGAGATTTCGTTGCCGGTTCGTGTGAAGTAGCCTTCAGGCTCCCTTGCATTTTTTTCAAATAGAATAGTTTTTGAGAGCGAGATACACTCCGTTGGTCCAGCCAAATCCATCCTGATTGGGATATTCGCCACCACTGGCTTCACCGGAATGATTCCATACATCGTACTTCTCTGTCATCTTGCCGGATTGTGCGAATACTTTTTCATTCACATTGATCCAATTTGTTTTCAATAGCAAAGCAGTTTCTTCCAAACTATAATTCAATAATCCTTTAAAAGCAATCCACTGCAATGGGGCCCATCCATTGGGTGCATCCCACTGTTGTCCGCTGTGTACAAGCGTGGTGGTGAGACCACCCGGTTTTAAAAACTTTTCGTGCAGTAATTTTTCAACTGCCCGCGCCTGATCCGCTGAGGCGACTTCAAAGAACAGGGGAAACGCAGCCGCTAGGGTAAAGCGTTCTTTGTTTTTCTGCGCAACAAAATCATAGTCAAAGAAAAATTGCTCATGCTCATTCCAACAGTACGTGCGAATGGCCGCTTGACGCGCGAAAGATTTTTTAGTGTAGTGAGCCGATTTTTCATGATTGCCACTGAGTTGATAAGCGTGCGCCAAGGTTCGTTCCAGATGGAGCAACAGACAATTCAAATCAACGGGAATGATTTCAGTGGTGTGTATGCTGCTGAATTGAGTGGCCTCTCGAAACCAGCGGCTACTAAAATCCCAACCCGATTCTGCGGCAGCACGCAAATGCCGATACAATTCATGGGAAGGAATAGTAGCCTGATGTGAAAGTTCAACATCTTCTTTGTATGCCTCTGGCCGTGGCGTATCGTGTTCATCCCAGTAGCGATTCAGCAAGCTGCCATCCGGCATTCGCACCACGCGATGAATGCAATTTGTTTTTTCAGTGAGGGTTTCTGCTCCCTTCATCCAGAACAGATACTCTTTTTCCAATTGAGGTAAGTACGTGATTAATGGATCGATATCTTCTTCTTTCGGCGCCAGTTTACTTTTTTCATCGCGCAAAATTCCCACCATCAATGAAAAGAACGGCGGCTGTGAGCGGCCTACAAAATAGGTTCTGTTTCCATTGGGAATGTATCCTATTGAATCAATGAGAAAGGAAAAATTCTTCACCATACTTTCGATTAAATCCGTGCGACCGGATACTTGCAAGCCCAGCATGGTGAAGTAACTATCCCAGTAATAAATTTCGCGAAAGCGACCACCTGGCACAATGTAAGGATGGGGTAGTGGCAATAGCGAACCTCCGGCTTCATCGGGTTTGCGGGTGAGCACATCCCACAAATTTTTAATATGTCGTTCGGCCGTGTGCGATGGATCGCTATGGTAATCGGCCGAAGAGGAGGGTGGCAAGTCGAAATGATCAGCAACAAATTTTTTTAAATCAAAATCAGGAGCAGACTTATGATGCTCATAGACACGAATAATTTCTTCCAGCGGTTTTTTCGGCACACAATCCGGAAAGGTTTTTCCATCGCCCAGTACGTTGGCCAACTGAACGTCTTCAAAGAGCGCTCCGCATTCGTGAATTTGCATAGGTTTTGAAATTAGTGAGAACCTGATGAATTAAATTCAATTGTGTTCTCCGATTTATTTTGAAGTCGGTTGAAGAAAAATAAACTGATAGCCAAAAGACTAATGGGCACCAACGAAAAGTAAAAAGCGGTTTCTCCACCATACGATTCGAAAATAGTGCCGGTAATGATAGACCCGGTCGTTCCACCCAAAGCAGAAAAAATCACAATCAATCCCGACATGGGGCCGTGTTGACGTGCAGGCAGGTTACTCAAAACGACTGAGTTGATGGCGGGATAAATGGGTGCGATAAACAACCCGATCAACGGAAACACAAACGCACCAAGCGGCGCATTGGCCCAACTCGTTACCGGTTCGCCCGATGTGCTTTGTGCTAACGGTATGGCGATGAGCACGAGCACACTCGCTGCCACCAAACAACCAATCAAAACCAGAAACCAATGGATTCTGCGTAATGCAAAACCGGCCGCTAATCTTCCTAAAGCGGTGGAGGCGGCAAGTATGCTGGCCATTTGCAAGCTGAGTGTGGTAGGCAAATGAATCACTTTGCTGTTGAAGGTGGGTAGCCAACTCATAATACTCTGCTCAATCAAAACGTAGGTAAATACGCTCACGATAAAAACCAGCACCAGTGGCTTGATCGCCAACTTGATCATGTCTTTAAATTCTTGCATCGAATTTTTCGAAGCCGATGGTTGAACCGCACTTTCATCCAACGGTGCGCTCAGCAGTAAAAGAAAAGCAACCAAGGTAATGCCCGCCAGCAAATAGTACACGTGCAGCCATTCGGTAGACTGTGGGTTTTTATCATCGACAAATGCGCCGAAAATAAAATAACCGGTCAGAATGCCCACCATAAAAAATGATTCAATGAAGTTCATAAAACTGGCATGCTCTTTTTTGTCTTTCGTTACGATGCCAATAGTAGAGTACACCGAAACTTTGATGAGCGCAAACGAGGTGCCCGTAGCAGCAAACAGCAATTTGGTCATCGCAAAACCACCGATCAGTGGCATGAGCAAACAAGCCACGCCCACCAACGCCAGACCAATCAGCATCGACCGCTTGTATCCGATGCGTGCGAGGTAGGACGCGATGAGAAAAGATACGGCAGCAATGCTCAAGTCTTTAAACGCTTCCAGAATGCTGGCGGAAGATTCGGACACGCCGTAGTTGTTTTGCACTTGCAGAATGACGGAGCCAACGCTATTGAGCAGAATGGCAAATACAAAATAGTTGAGAAAGAGCGAGAGTTTGATTTTCCAGTTGGTCATCTGAGGTTAGGTTGTGGTTTATCTTGAAATGAATCCGGCACTATTCTAAAACTCCTTCTTTATCAAATTTAAGAGGCAACGTTGCATGTCTTCATGATATGTACCAAGTTGGTACACGTTTTTTTAACATGTACCAATAATTCGTTTTTTGGTACATGACAAGAAAGTCATGTGCCATGTTGGTACACGTTCTTTTCATCCTTTTTTAAGCAGATTGTAAAGTTTTGAATTGATGTAAATTACTTCTTTGCCTTTTTGTTCCGATATCAAAATGCCGATTTCTTCAAGAGTGATTAAATAACGAGAGGCTGCTTTTCGTTCAATTTTCATATTGGCTACCAAAAATTCTATTTTGCAATAGGGGTGAATAAATAGCTGCTCAATTAAGTCTTTAGAATAAATTTTTGGTAACTTTTTTTGAACCAATTTTTGAGTTTCGTTGAATGCTGTATTGATTTTATTTATTTGTTTAATGGTTTCAATGGCTGTTTCTTCAACACCTTTTAAAATAAATAGAATCCAATCTTCCCAATTATTCTTAGTCCTAACTTCTTGGAGTAAACGATAATAATCGCCTTTCTTTTTTATGATGAAAGAACTTAGATATAAAATAGGTTCATCAAGTAGTTCTTTCAAAATCAAATAAAGAACATTTAGTATCCTTCCCGTTCTACCATTTCCGTCATAAAATGGATGGATACTTTCGAATTGGTAATGCTGAATGGCTAATTTTATTAAGGGCGAAATATCATCTGAATCATCATTTAGATAGTCTTCTAAATTTTTCATTAAGTCAGAAATGGTATCGTAATTGTCCGGTGGGGTATAAATTACTTCATTCGTTAAATCATTGACTAACGCGGTGCCTGGAAGTTTTCGAATACCGGCATTGTTCTCTTCCAATTCTCTTTGAATGCGAATGATGCCATTTGTATTGAGAAATCCTCTCTTTTTTATCAATTGTGTTCCCATTAGCAGGGCTTCACGATAACGTAAAACTTCTTTGGTTGCAACATCTGGCTTTGTTGATTTTGCGAATAAAGCCTGATACAACTTGTCTTGGGTTGTAATTACATTTTCAATTTCTGAACTTGCTTGTGCTTCTTTTAGCACAACTGCATTTATCAATATAGTAGGATTGGGTAACGTTTTTGCAAGTCCCTTTAATTCAGCCAATGCAACCGCTGATTTGCTAACTTGTTTTAAAACTTTTATCGTTTCAATAGAAGATCGCTTTGGTGGCAGTAATGGTAAATTGTTGAATGCTTTATCTTTTTTAATAGCCATATTTTAGATTCTTAAATCACGCATTCGTCCATTCTTTATGGAAAGGCATTGGCGCTTAACGATTGCACAATTGCAGTTCAACAAATCTAACCACTTTTAAGAATTTTATCCTACCACAAACCGGTAGCCAATGCCTTTAATGGTAATGATTTCAATGGCCGTATCTTCCTTCAGGTAGTCGCGGAGTTTGGTGATGTACACATCCAGATTGCGCGAATTGAAAAAAGAATCATCGCCCCAAACGCGCATCAAAATGGTTTTGCGGTCAATGTTGTTGTTTTGGTTTTCGGCTAATATTTGGAGCAAAATGGCTTCGCGGTGCGATAGTTTACGGAGCGAATCGCCTCTTCGCAACTCATAGCGCTGTGGCGCAAATTCAAATTGCCCAATGGTAATATTTTCTTTAGGGTTTGCCTGTTGTTTTTGCGTCAGCTGCAGCAAGTTGTTCACGCGTACAATCAACTCTTCCATGCTGAATGGCTTGCGCAAATAGTCGTTGCCACCCACCTCAAACCCTTTGATCAAATCTTCGGTCTGGGTTTTGGCGGTTACAAAAATGATAGGAAGATTCGCATCTAATTGCCGGATTTCTTTGGCCAAGGTGTAGCCGTCTTTGCCTGGCAGCATCACATCCAACACGGCAATGTTCGGTTTCATTTCGGTGAACGCGCGCATCACCTCTTTGCCATCTGCAACCATGCGCACCTCAAATTGCCGGCTCTCCAAACTTTCTTTGACAATTTTGCCCAAAAATGGCTCATCCTCGACATACAGAATTTTCGTCTTCATGCTTTCGCAGATGGTTAAGATTTATGCAACACGAAGGTAAACGTACTTCCTTTCCCTATTTCGCTCTCCACTTCCAGTTTGCCATGATGCGCTTTTATGACGCTGTCTACATAACTGAGGCCGAGGCCATAGCCTTTGCTGTTGTGCACATCGCCGGAGGGCACCCGAAAAAACTTTTCAAAAATCTTTTTCTTGTATTCTGGTGCTATGCCAATGCCGTTGTCGGTAACAGATAGTTTTAATTCATGACCTACCTCTTTCAACCGCACATAGATTATCGCATTTTCGCGGCTGTACTTCAACGCATTGTCCAGTAAATTGTAGATCACATTGGTAAGATGCACCTGGCTACCCCGCACATCAAAATCGCTTCCTGTTTTTTCCAACGACACAGTTGCCTTATTTTTTTTAAACACCAATTTCATGGAAGAAAGCACTTGATCGATTAGGTGATCTACGTGAACAGTCTCCGGCTGAAAGTCGACACCTTTGTTTTCGAAGATCGCTGTTTTTAAAATTTTGTCGGTGAGTAACGAGAGTCGGTTCAACTCATTTTGTGCGATGGTCAGGTATTCTTCCGTCAGCGCTTTGTTTTCGATGCCGTTAAAATTTTTCAAGGCTTCGATGGCCACACCCACGGTGGTTACGGGAGTTTTTAATTCGTGCGTCATGTTGCTGATGAAATCGTTTTTCAATTCCGCCAGCCGCTGCTGTGCGCGAATGCTTTTGTACATCACAATAAAAGCTCCAATTGTCAGCGACGAGAGAAAGAGTGAAAACAATATTTGCGGCATGATTTGCGCGAGCAAAAAATTTCTGAAATGTTGCACCGAGGCAGCGTAGCGAAATACGGGATTGAATTGCGCCCAATCAGTTTGAAATTCATCGGCAAACGGATGGCTTTTTATTTCTTCACGTTTCCGCTCTTTTTGTTCATTGCGAAACATGTCTTTGATATGCCCGATGGACATCGGGGGAGGCACAAACGATTTTTTCAACACCAGAAAGTCGGAAGGCAAACTGGCTTTCTGCAATGCCTTTTTGAATTGAACTTTTATGCTGTCCGTACGCAGTGAATCCGGCCCCAGCCGAAAAACAAAGTTACCATTATCAATTTTACCTTTTCTGATTTGTGCAGAGAGTGGACGAATAAAACTGCTGACAGAATCGCGCGACTTTGTTGAAGAAATAAAAATCTGTACCTGTGAAGACTCTTGTCGGATATTCATGCGCATGCGTTGACCTTTGTCTACCAATGAATCGAATGGTTGCCGCAGGAAAATGCCATTTACACTATCATTGGGCACACGCTGAATGCTGCTGGTGATGAGTGAATCGCGCATGGCGCTTACCGTCATGTCAAAAAGCGTAGAAGTTTCTTTACGCAAATCATAAAACGCCTTTTCATACGAAGAGGTAAGCCACACCACCTGCAAAATGAGCAGTAGCCCAATGCTGGAGCACATTAATAAAAGCGTAAGCCGATTCTTTTTTGGATTCACTCTACAAAGGTAACGGCCTTTTTGGTTCGTTGATCAGCTCATTAACCTTAATTAACATTCCTTTCAGGACTATTAACCAAGCCGAGTCATCTTTAGCCGTACGTTTACAGCAGATCGAATGAGCACTTCAACCGTCCTCATTCTTCAACAATTAAATATTAGATGAAAACCTCAACCCTTATGAAAAAACTAGTCTTGATTCTCGGCATTATTGTTTCACTGGCAGCTTTTAATGTTGTGTTTAGCCAGACAACAGGCGCCATTGAGTATGAAGTGAAAATAAATATGCACCGCACATTGCCTCCGGGGCGAGAAGAAATGAAGGCCATGATTCCGGAATTCAGAACCAACAAGCAGCAACTATTTTTCAACGAGAATGAATCATTGTATAAACCCATTATTGAAGATGATGACGAAGAGATAGAAGGCTCTTCCGGTGGTGGAGGTTTTAAAATGGTGGTTCGCCAACCCAATAATGAATTATACATGAATCAGGCCGCCGGCAAGAACGTTTCGAAAGAAGAGTTTTTTGGAAAGACCTACCTGATTCAGGATTCCGTCAAAGTTACCCCCTGGAAGTTTGGCACCGAAGTAAAAACCATTCAGGGATATGAGTGCCAGCAAGCATACTATACAGATGAATCAGATCCGAAACGCAAACGCGAAATCACAGCATGGTATACCACCAAGTTGCGTCCTTTCCTTGGCCCCGAGCGCTTCAACACATTACCCGGAGCGGTGCTGGCGGTAGACATCAATAATGGAGAGCGCGTTATAGTAGCGAAGAAAATCGAATTGAAGGCATTAAAAAAGAATGACATCAAAGAACCGAAAACAGGTGAGAACATAACGCGCACGGAATTTAAAAAAGTGCAGGATGAGCAAATCAAAAAAATGAGTTCCGGTAGTGGAATTGTCATCCGAAATTAAAGATCCATCTCATGGAGTTAAGTTCCTCAGACCACCTCTCTTTTGAAAGAAAAGCGTGGTGAGCTACAAAACAGAACTTGACATAGAGGCATTTGATTTAAAGTGGGAATAGCGAGAGAAAAAAGTAAAACAGTGTTTATGAGATTAATTCTATTGGCAGTCATTGGATGTTTGTTGTTGGTAAGTGAAGTGAGTGCGCAAAAGTATACGATCAAAGGTCAGGTCACCGATTCTTCAAAAGTAGCTTTGCCTTCATCCACCGTTATGTTATTGAATCAAAAAGATTCTACGCTGGTGAGCTTTGCAGCATCTGATGCCAAAGGTTTTTTTGAGATGAAGAATGTTTCGGTGGGCGATTTTTTTCTAAAAGTCACTTTCGTGGGATACGCCACCTACCAAAAACCAATGTTGGTAAAAGGACCCTCAAGCGAAATCAACGTGGGTTTGGTACGGATGATGCCACAAGATCGTCAATTGGAAGAGTTGGTGATCAAGGGCGAAAAAGCACCGGTTACCGTGAAGCGCGACACTATAGAATTCAATGCAGGTTCATTTAAAGTGAAAGCCAATGCTAATGTAGAAGATCTCTTAAAAAAATTGCCGGGTGTAGAAGTAGAAACAGATGGCACGGTGCGTGCGCAAGGCGAACAAGTGCAACGTGTGATGGTGGACGGTCGAGAATTTTTTGGTCGCGATCCGAAATTAGCTACACGCAACCTACCTGCCGATGCCGTAGAGAAAGTTCAGGTGTTCGACAAAAAATCCGATCAGGCTGTTTTCACAGGAATCGAAGACGGTCAGAAAGAAAAAACCATTAACCTCGAATTGAAAGAAGAGAAACGAAACGGTGCTTTCGGCACGATGATGGCCGGTGCCGGCAATAACGATCGCTACCAGGCCAAAGCCAACATTAACCGCTTTGGAAAAGGCAAACAGCTTTCATTTTTGGGCATGGGCAACAACGTAAACGAGCAAGGCTTTTCATTCAGCGATTTCATGAACTTTACTGGAGGTTCGCAGCAGATGTTAGGAGGAGGAGGAAGAGTAAGTTTGCAAATAGATGGAAACAACACCAATGGAGTGCCGCTCAATTTTGGTGGTCGCCAAAATGGAATCATGACCAACTATGCCGGAGGTGTTAACTTCAACAAAGACATCAACAAGAAAACGCAACTCACCTCCAGCTATTTCTACAATCGCCTCGATCAGGACATTCGCCAAAAAACAAATCGTATCAACTACCTGCCCAATGGAACGACGTATCTGTTTGATCAAAACAGCGCGCAGGTAAATACAAACGACAACCATCGCGTCAACTTGAACATCGATCATAAAATTGATTCGGCTAATTCACTTAAGTTTTCCAATAGCCTTACCTATTCCGAATCCGGTTCGCGTTCCATCACCAAAAGCCAAACCTACGATCCGTCCAACGTGTTGCAAAACGAAAGCGATCGAAACAACGTCAACAGCCAGATTGCTACAAATTTAAATTCAAGTTTATTACTCCGGCATCGCTTTGCAAAAAAAGGACGCAGCGTCTCAGCTAATTTGACATTGGGAATTTCACAGACAGATGCAAAAGGTGTTTTAAATTCCAACAACCAATTTTTTGGCGGCAACCCTTCGGTGCAAGAAGTGGATCAACGTAGTGTGCAATCCAATGCCAGCCAATCGTACGGTGGCACACTCACCTACATCGAACCATTGGGCGGCAGAAAGTATCTGGAAGGAAGTTACAGTTACCGCATCAACAAAAATCAGGCAGACCGAAAGATGTACAATGAAAAAGGCGCGGCGGGAACACTCATCGACTCGCTTACAAACAATTACAACAGCAACTATGTGTACAATCGCCCGGGGTTTAACTTCAGAATCAATCGCACCAAATTCAATATAGCCGTAGGCGCCAGCTATCAAAACACACGCCTCGAGGGAACATTGTACAGCATGAAGACCAAGCAATTCACCAACATTGAACGCACCTTCGAAAACTTCTTGCCCGTGCTACGCTTTAACTACGACTTCAGCAACTTCAAGCACCTGCGTTTAGATTACGAAACATCGATGCAAGAGCCTACCATTCAACAATTACAACCCATTGTCGATTATTCCGACCCACTTAATTTATCGAGTGGAAATCCACAATTGCGCCCCGGCTATGTGCACAACATTTCGGCAAACTTCACCACTTTCGATCCGGCCAGCTTTGTAAGTTTCTTTGCCTTCGTCACCGGTGTGTACACCACCAATGCCATCAGCACCGCGCAAACTGTCAACCCAACCAATTTCGTCCGCACTACTTTGCCGGTGAATGTCAGCGATAACTTCGCGTTAAATGCGAATGTGAGCGTGGGCTTTCCCGTGAAGAAATTAAACAGCCGCTTTAACATTGGCCCCACCGGAAATTATTCGAACGGCATCAACCTATTGAATGATAAAGAAAACAGAACCCGGCAAACAACCGTGGGCGGAACGGTGCGCTACAATTACACATTTAAAGAAATTTTGATTATAGATTTGAGTGCCAACCTAAGCAAGCAACAAACTCAATATGATTTTAATCAAAAGCAAAACCAGTCGTACTTCAATAAAACCTACACGGCAGAAGTAAATCTTACTTTTTTGAAGAACTACCAATTCAACACAGCATACAACTACTACACCTACACCAGCGAAACGACCAACTTCAGTCAGGAGATACCCATTTTGAACTTGGGCCTTTCCCGTTTTTTGCTGAAAAATAATGTAGGAGAATTGAAGATAGGTGTAAACAATCTGCTCGATCAAAGCCTGAGTGTAAACCAAACGGCTACGGCCAACTACTTGCAACAAACTACCTACAACAACCTCGGCAGATATTTTATGGTAAGTTTTACCTATGCCCTCAACAAGCAACTCAATCCAATGGGCGGAGGGCGCAGAGGCAGACCGGGTGGAATGCAAATGATCATAAATAATTAATACCGAAGCGGATCAGTTTTTAATTCCTCACGCTACCCAAATAGACAGGTGGAGCCAAAAGATAACTTTTGGTTCTCCGCTTTTTTTCTTTGCTTATCTTTGGCCATGCGAAACATAATTCTTCTCATGGTTCTACTTTCAGGCATGGCCGAGGCTCAGATGATTCCTACGTTTGATGTGCAAGGCCACCGGGGTGCCCGCGGCCTGCAACCCGAAAATACCATTCCAGCATTTCTCACAGCGCTCGATCTGGGTGTCACTACTGTTGAAATGGATTTGGCCGTTACCAAAGATGGGCAGATCGTTGTGTCGCACGAACCGTGGATGTCCGCCGAATTTTGTCGCAAGCCCGATGGCACTGAGTTTTCAAAAGAAGAAGAGCTGAAATACAACATCTACCACATGACCTACGAAGAGGTTCGCCAATGGGACTGTGGCTCAAAACCTCACCCGCGCTTTCCACAGCAGAAAAAACAAAAAATAGCAAAGCCATTGTTAGCCGATGCAATCGTAGCCATAGAAAACCACATCAAGAGCTACACCAAATACGAAGTAGATTACAACATTGAAATTAAAAGCGAGCCTGCGGGCGATAGTATCTTCCATCCGGCACCGGCTGAATTTTCAGACCTCGTATTTCAGCTTCTCGATCAATACCTGCCCTTGGAGCGCGTGGTCATTCAGTCGTTTGATTTTCGTGTGCTAAAATATTGGCACGAAAAATACCCCCAGGTGCGACTGGCCGCTTTGGTTGAAAACAAAAAATCTCCCGAAGAGAATCTGAACGAGCTCGGCTTTATTCCTTCCATTTACAGTCCCGACTATAACCTGTTGAGCAAGGAAAAAGTAAAATGGTTACACACCCAACAGGTTGATCGCCCTAACGCACAATTGAAAGAGAAGAGCAAAGTGCGCTTGCGCGTGATTCCGTGGACCGTCAACGAAGCAAAAGATATGCTGGTGATGAAAGGAATGGGCGTAGATGGAATCATTACCGATTATCCAGATCGTGCCGCAGAATATAAGCTAACATTGAAAATTGCTGCCGATAGAAAATAATGACTAATCGAATGAGGTTATTGTACTAACCACGGGCTTCAGCCTGTCGTCAATGAGGTGAGATGTAAAACAGGCTCAACCTAACAACATTCTTGAGGCACATCTAAAAACTCAATTTCACCCTTCTCTCTGTGGAGAAGGGAAAGGGTTGAGGTGATAAAAAGAAGGTTTTTAGAGGTGCCTTAAACGAATCTGATTTTTTTCAGAAAACAATTCTGTATCCTTGCAACAAAATTCAAACCGATAATAAAATGGCGAAATATGATGTATATGCAATTGGCAATGCAATTGTTGATATTGTCACAGAAGTTGAATACGACTTCTTTGAAAAAAATGAAGTCGAGAAAGGCGTCATGACGCTGGTAGACGAAAAGCGTCAGCAGCATCTCATGCAAGCCATTGATATGAACAAAAGTAAACTCACCGGTGGCGGCTCAGCCGGAAATACCATAGCAGCACTAAGCCAGTTTGGTGGTAAAGGATTTTATTCTTGCCTGGTGGCGAAAGATGAACTTGGTAAACTTTTTTTGGATGATTTGAAAAGCAATCAAGTAGAAACGAATCTTGTTTACGAACAGCTTCCGCAAGATCATACAGGCCGTTGCCTGGTGATGACGAGCCCTGACGCAGAAAGAACAATGAACACCTTCTTAGGCGTGAATTCCTTTTTTTCACCTGCATATTTGGATGAAGATGCAATTAAAAATTCTTCCTACATCTACATGGAAGGTTATTTGGTGGCAAGCCCGAAAGGACTCGAAGCCATGAAAGAAACCAAGCGCATCGCCGAGCGACACAAAGTTTCTACAGCGCTCACCTTTTCTGACCCCAGCATGGTAAAATATTTTTCCAAGCAAATGGAAGAGATCGTAGGGGCCAGTGTCGATTTACTTTTTTGCAACGAAGAAGAAGCGATGATATTCACCGGCACCAACGATATTTTAGAAGCGCGTGAAAAATTGAAAGGCTTAGCCAAACGATTTGTGATGACGCTTGGCAAAAATGGCGCACTCGTTTTTGATGGCGACACCTTCATTCAAATTGAACCATACAAAGTCACCGCCATAGACTCAAACGGGGCAGGTGATATGTTTGCCGGTGCATTTATGTATGCCATCACCCATGGCCACAGCTTTGCCGAAGCGGGTAAATTAGCATCGTTGGCCTCGTCCAAAGTAGTAGGCCAATGGGGCCCCAGATTAACAAAAGATGAAGTTGAGCAAATACTGAAGCATTTGGTCGGCTAAACATTTTCATCACTCACTTTTTTTTATACTTTGCTGATTCAAGTAAATGCCCCTCCGAATAAAACAATAACAAACAAAAAATTATGAAAGTGAAGTTGCTCATGCTGTTGCTGATGGTTTCGGCTGTTGGTTTCGCACAAAACAAAGAAAAAGCAAAGCCTGCAGGGGCTGCGCAAAAGAAAGTATCCCTCGAAAAACAAATTACAGGTTCGCTCACGGCACCTGTAAAGGTTACTACCGTAGAAGGAATTACGGAGTACAAATTAGCAAACGGATTGCGCGTGTTGCTCTTCCCCGATCCATCCAAGCAAACCATCACAGTCAACATCACCTACATGGTGGGCTCAAAGCACGAAAACTATGGTGAAACCGGTATGGCGCACTTACTTGAGCACCTGGTGTTCAAGGGCACACCCAATCATCCGGACATCCCGAAAGAGTTAACCGCGCACGGTGCTCGCCCGAACGGCACTACATGGGTAGACAGAACCAATTACTACGAAACATTCAATGCTACCGACGAGAATTTGAATTGGGCCATTGATCTGGAAGCCGATCGCATGATCAACTCCTACATCGCCAAAAAAGATTTGGATAGCGAAATGACTGTTGTACGCAATGAATTTGAAAGCGGAGAAAATGATCCCTTCAGTGTGTTGATGGAACGTGTGATGTCCACAGCATTCTTGTGGCATAATTATGGTAAATCCACTATCGGCTCAAAAGCGGACTTAGAAAATGTGCCAATCGAGAAGCTACAAGCCTTCTATAAAAAATATTACCAACCTGATAACGCAGTGTTGCTGGTAGCGGGGAAGTTTGACGAGGCAAAAACACTCGATCTGATCGTTAAAAAATTCGGACGCATTCCAAAACCTGAGCGTGAAATCAACAAGACCTATACGTTAGATCCCGTACAAGATGGTGAACGTTCAGTAGTATTACGCCGGGTGGGCGATGTGCAATTTGCGATGGTCGCTTACCACATTCCTGCAGGGTCGCACAAAGACTATGCAGCGTTGGAAGTTTTGTCGAACATTTTGGGCAGCGAGCCTTCCGGAAGACTGTACAAAGCACTGGTAGATAGTAAAAAAGCAAGCAGCACCGGTGCATTTTCATTTCAATGGAAAGATCCCGGATTGTTATTAGCCTATGCAGAAGTATTGAAAGAAAATTCGTTAGAAGACGCAAAAGCTACTTTCTTAAAAACATTAGATGATTTATCAACAGTAGCTCCCACCAAAGAAGAGGTGGAAAGAGCCAAGAATGAAATCATTAAACAAACCGAATTGAGTTTCAACTCATCCGAGCGTATTGGATTAGAAGTAAGTGAATTTATTGGCACAGGCGATTGGCGCTTGCTGTTTGTTACGCGCGATCGTATCAAAGCCGTGACAGTGCTCGATGTCATTCGCGTAGCACGCCAATACTTGAAACCCGACAACCGTACCACCGGTGTATTTATTCCGACAGAAAACCCGGAGCGTTCCGAAATTCCTGCAACCCCCGATGTAGAGTCCATTGTAAAAGATTACAAAGGCTCTCAGACAATTGCACAAGGTGAGGCATTTGATCCATCACCATCCAATATCGAATCGCGCACCACGCGCACCGAATTTCCTAACGGCATGAAATTCGCCGGCCTTTCAAAAAAGACAAGAGGCGAGTCAGTAGAGGTTCGCGTTACATTGCGCTTTGGCAGCGAAGCATCCTTACAAAACAGAGGTACGGCCGGAGAGTATGCAGCAAGCATGCTAAACAAAGGCACAACCAAGCATACCCGTCAGCAATTGAAAGATGAGTTTGATCGCCTAAAGGCAAACGTATCCATTGGCGGAGGCGCAACACAAGCATCCATTAATATCACCACTACCAGACCCAATTTATCAGAAGTGCTAAAGTTGGTTGGTGAAATTGTCAAAGAGCCTTCTTTCCCGGCCGATGAATTTGAGAAATTGAAAAATGAAGAACTCGCTGGCATCGAATCAAATCGCAGCGAACCACAGGCAATAGCATTCAATCGAATTCAACGCCACATCTCACCGTATCCAAAAAGCGACCCACGGTACATCAGCACGTTCGATGAAGATGTCGCTTCCATCAAAGCACTCACCATCGAAGAAGTGAAAAAATTCTATCAGGATTTTTATGGAGCAAACAGTGCGACTTTGGCCATTGTGGGCGACTATGACCCAATAGAAATCAAAACACTTACAACCGAGTTGTTTGGCAATTGGAAAAGCACACAACCGTATACCCGGATCGTAAATAAAGTGTTACCCGTTCAAACCATCAACGAGTTTGTAGAAACACCTGACAAAGCCAATGCATTTTTCGTAGCAGCTTATAATTTCGAATTCCGCGACGACAACCCAGATTATCCGGCAATGGTAATGGCCAACTTCATGCTCGGTGGGGGATTTTTGAATTCCAGATTAGCCACACGCATTCGTCAAAAAGAAGGATTGAGCTATGGCGTTGGCTCCCAGTTTTCTACAGGCTCACTTGATCCGATCGGAACCTTCTTCGCCTATGCCATTTACGCACCGGAAAATGTGGAGAAGCTCGAGACCGCATACAAAGAAGAAATCGAGAAAGTAGTCACTACTGGCTTTACAGATGAAGAACTAACTGCTGCGAAGTCAGGCTGGTCACAATCAAGGTCTGTATCCCGCTCCCAAGATGGTGGCCTGGCAGGAACACTTAATAACTACCTCTTTATTAAGCGCGATTTTAAGTGGGACGAAGAATTTGAGAAAAAAGTAATGGCCCTCACAATTGATCAAATTAATACCGCCGCTAAAAAATACCTCAAATACGAGTCAATGAACATCATTAAGGCCGGCGATTTTGCCAAAGCAAAGGCCAAAGCAGCAGAAAAGAAATAGAGAAATAGTAAAAATCAATCGAAGGCCCTCTCTTTCAGCACAGAAAGCGGGGGCTTTTCTTTTGTCAAAATGTGGGCACATCCCTCTCTTTTGGAGAGATATCCATAGGGTGAGGTCAAAACTCTGAAATGACTTTGAAGAGTTTAGCGACATAGCCCTGCGTATTTTTAGAAAGAAATAGACAAGATTTTTATAGGTGCAGCGCAACCGAAAAATTACCAAGAGGACCTGAGGTGAGGTCAAAACCCGAAAATGATTTGAAAACTATAGCGGCAGAGCCGCTTAATATTTGTAGAAACATTTTACGAGATTTTTATAGGTGCAGCGCACCGAAAGAGTGGCGGGAATAGAAGAATTTAGCACAAACTAAACGAGCGAGTCAC